>MDTG01223530.1_pt1 | contig 19755 bp, 15 predicted proteins | sample 811421 | NCBI WGS metagenome assembly MDTG01 (sample SAMN05326645, study PRJNA326480) | marine metagenome | isolation source: seawater | place: Pacific Ocean: South East | collected 2011
CAGAATCTTCTGATACAGAGTGTCGAAGGGCGAGACCCGGCTGCACAAGCTGCAGCCCCGTTGCCAAGCGCCCTCTAGCTCGAATCGCCCAGATTCTGGGGACGCTTCAGGGCTAGCGCTTGTTGCGCAGCTCGCGAGCCTTGGCGCGGTCGTCGGCGGCGCCGGCCTCGTCGCCGGCCTTGGCGCGGGCCGAGGCGCGCTTGTCGTAGCCGCGCGGGCTGGCGGGCTGGAGCTCGATCGCCTTGTCGTAGGCCGCGGTCGCGGCCGCGTAGTCCGAGAGCTCCATTTGGACGTCGCCCAGGTCGACCCAGGCGAAGGAGTCCTGGGGGGTGAGCTCGACCAGGGCCTGGTAGTGCGCGAGCGCGTCCTTGTGCTTGTCGGTGCGCACGAGCGCCTCGCCTCGTCCGCGCAGGGCCTCGGCGTTCTTGGGCTCGGCCTCGAGCACGACCGCGAAATCGGGCACGGCCTCGGCGTACTTGTATTTGCGCATGTAGGCCTGCGCGCGGAGGAGGGCCGCCGCCGCGGCCTTGGGCTGCTCCTTCAGGATCGGCGTCAGGAGCTCGATCACCTGCTCGTACTCGTCCTCGGCGAAGGCGGAGCGAGCCTTGGACACGGCGTTGGCGACCTTGGTCGCGGCGGCCTGCTCCTTGTCGCGCGCCTCGCGCTCGAGGCGCTCCTTCTCGCGGCGCTCCTTGGCCCGCTCCTCGCGCTCGCGCTGCAGGCGGGCGACCTCAGCGGCCTCCTCGGGCGAGAGGCTCTCGGTGGGCTCGGGGGTCGCGCTGGCCGCGGTCTTGGGCCCCTCGTCCCCGCCGGTCATGGCCATGGCGAGCAGGATCAAGACCACGATCACCACGGCGCCGGCCACGATCCCCAGCTGGGCGTTGCCCATGCTCTCGAGCTGGTCCTTGACCCCCGGCTCCTGCCGGCGAACGGGCGCCGAGGAGGAGGGGTCGGGCCCGAGGTCGATCGGCTTGGACTTGACCTCGTCGGGGAGCAGGCGGACCAGGCGACGCACGTACTCGTCTTCGGCCACCTCGTGCTTGTGCAGGCTCGAGACGCTGCTCAGGAGGAGCTTCGCCGCGCCGCCGAGGGGCACGTCGACCACGTGCACCGCCCAGATCTCCTTGCCATCCTCCAGGGCCGAGCTGACCTCCTTGCGGATCTCGGGGTCCTCCTCCATGGAGTCCGAGACGAGGACCAGCACGAAGGCGGCGGCCGCCAGGCGCCCGTCGTCGCCGGGCTCGGCCTCCGGCGCGGGGAAGGAGACCCGGATCCCCAGCTCGTGCATCCGATCGAACTCGGGCTGCACCAGGTGCAGGTCTTCGCGGGGATAGCAGGCGTAGACGAAGGGCTCGTCGCCCGTGTAGGAGGTCGCGCTCATAGGACTCAGAGGAGGGTTTCGGAGCAGACCTCGGCGGCCCGCTTCTGGTTAGCGGGCAAGGATCCTATCCCAAGCCACGTGGGGGGCCAGCCCCTACTCAGCTCGAGGTGGGTCGGAGGGCTGCTTCGCCTCCTGCTTCGGGCGGGCCAGGCGCTGCGTCCACCAGGTCAACCACTCGTCGCGGGTGTAGCTGAGGGGCTCGCCGTTGACGCGCGAGAGGGCCGCGCACAGGGCAGAGCTGAGCGGCGAGCTGGCCTGGCTTAGCGAGTCGATCAGCGCCTCGAGCGCCGCCTCGCGGTCGCGCTGGCCGTAGAGCACCGCCGAGACGAAGGCCTGACGAGAGGGCTCGCGGCGCTGGGCCAAGGTCCCGCGGTTGGCCTTCTCGACGGCCTTGGCGAAGGAGGCGCGCGGGGCCTGGGCCAGCTCGAGGTCCTTGCGCGCGACGACGGCGAGCCGGCGCGCTTCGAGGACCAGGAAGCGCGAGGCGGTCGAGTCGCCGACCTCCATTCGGCTCGGCCGCAGGCGGCCGCTCAGCTCGTAGCGGCCGATCACGCCCGGAGGGAGGCGCCGATGCGGGCCCGCCAGCCGCACGGGCACCGAGCGGATCTGGCCGGCGCCGAGGCGGAGCTTGGGGCTCGGGAGGGAGACGCCGTGCTGGGTGCGCACCCGGCTGCGGGTCCCGTCGGCCGAGAGCTCCTCGTAGTCGACGTAGACCACGCCGAGGGTCGCCCCCTCGGCCTGGTGCAGCACGATCGGCTGGTCGCTCACGTTCTTGAAGCGGAGGGTGATCTGGAGCGGGTCACGGGGGGTGATCACCGCGGCGCTCGTCGAGAGCTCGGCCGTGACGAGGCTGGTCTCGAGCAGACGGTCCTGGCAGCGGCGGCGCAGGGCGCTCAGCTTGGGCGCCAGGACGCAGTCCGGCTCGAGGTCGAGGACGGCCTCGGCGACCCGGAGCGCGCCGAAGAGGTCGGCCGCGGCGTAGCGCTCGAGGGCGAGGCGATACTTCTCCTCGACCCAGGGGGCGTCCACGCTCCGCTGGGGCTCCGCGCGCTTCTGGCCCAGGCGCTCGGCGAGGGAGACCAGGAGTTCGTGGAGCGCCTCCTCCTCGTCGCGGGCCCGCAGGACCAGCTCGCGGTTGGCGACGCCGCGGCGCGCGAGCTCGTCCAGGATCAGCGCCCGCTCGGGCCCCGGAGCCGTGTCGCGCAGCCGCGTGAGCAGCTTGTCGGCGGGAGCGGCCTCGAGCTTGGGCCCGCCGAACTCGCCCTCGGCCCCGCCGACCACCAGAGGCTCGGTCTGGACCCGACGCGCGGTGGGCGGCGGCGCGGCGTCCCGGCTCGCGCCCCCGAAGAGGGGCTGGCGCGGTCCTACCGTCCAGCAGCCGCTGAGGTTGGCCAGGGCCCCAACCCAGAGCAGGGCCCAGAAAGAGGTTCCGGGGGCCGAACGAACGCGTAGAGGAGGAGAGACCATGAGAGCCGCCAAAGCGCGTTGGTGCGCAAGGCTCGCGCGCGTCGATGGTAGAGTCATTCCGTCAGGGAGGCAATCCGCGTCCATGTCCGACTTCAAGATCGAGCGTGAGAGCCAAGAGGACGTCGACGTGCTCCGCCTGAGCGGACAGCTCGACGCCCACACCTTCCCGACCCTCCAGCGCGAGCTCGAGGGCATGCCCAAGGGCAAGCCGCCGCGCGTGGTGCTCGACTGCGCAGACCTGCAATACGTCAGCAGCGCGGGCCTCGGCGTGCTCAAGAAGATGAGCCGCGAGTTCCGCGAGCAAGAGGGCGACCTGCGCCTCTCGTCGCTGACCGACAAGATCGCCAACGTGATGAACCTGCTCGGGTTCTCGCAGGTGATCCAGGTCTTCGGCGAGCTCGACGACGCCGTCGACTCCTTCAAGAAGTAGGCGACCCGCCGACGAGAAGGAGGCGGCCCGTCGGTCGCGGCTTGGCGTTCTGCTAGGCGCTGTGCGAGCTCAGGGCCCGGAAGAATCCGCTGGGGCACTCGCCCGAGCGGAGCGCCGCGATGAACTCCTCGCCCGTCTCGTAGCGATCCTCGGGGCTCGGCGAGAGGGCGCGCAGGATCACGCGCTCGAGGGGGCGGGGCAGCTCCGCGCCCAGCTGACTGGGGGGAGTCACGGGCTCCTCGCGCGCGGCGCAGAGGCTGGCCAGGTCTCGGTAGTCGGAGCGGTCCGTGGGGAGCTGCGCGGTGAGCAGCTGGTAGAGCACCAGGGCCGCGGCGTAGAGGTCGTCGCCCGGCTCGGCGGGCAAGCCGCGGAGCCGCTCCAAGGGCAGATAGAGCGGGGTGCCCGAGAGGCAGCCCGCGCTCTCGCGCAGCGAGCTGGCGAGCGCTTCGCGGCTGAAGACCCCCGAGTCAGGGGTGTTGGCCGCGAAGGGCTTGGCCAGGTCGAAGTCGGCCAGGATCGGCCGCCCCTCGCTGGTCAGGAGGATGTTGCTCGGCTTGACGTCGCGGTGGACGTAGCCCTGACGGTGGAGGTAGGCGATCGCCTCGAGGAGCGAGATCGTGAGGCGGACGGCGTTGGGGGCCTCCCAGCGACCGAGCCAGCGCAGGGCGATATCCAGGCTCACCCCGGCGTAGTAGCGAGTGACGAGGTAGTCGAGGCCGCCGTGTCGACCGCAGGCCGTGGCCTCGCAGATCCCGGGGTGGCGGAGCTGGAGCAGGCCCTTGCTGCCGCGGCGGAAGCGGGGGGCGATCGTGGACTCCCGGTCGACCAGCTTGACGGCGACGAGACGCCCAGCCTCGGCGTCCCAGGCGCGGTGCACGCAGCCCATGGCGCCGCGCCCCAGCTCCTGGAGCAGTCGGTAGCGCTCACCCACCAGGGTCCCCGGCGCGAGCTCCGGAGGAGCGGGCGCGACACCCTGCGAGTCGGTCACGATGGTCGAGTCTTCCATTGCCTGATACCTAAGCACCCGCGATACCGCCCTGCGAGCGCACTAACCCCTTTGGATACGGTTAAGAGAGCGATTCCTGTGACCCTTTTTGGAGCAGATGTGGCGTTCTTACCAGAACCTTCCTGCCGGATGCTTAGACGCGGCTGACGCTGAGGGTTTCACCAACCGGGCTGCAAACTCTGGCGCGACGGCTCGCCCCAGCGGGTGACGCCCAGCGTCACTCCACGCGCCCATACCCAGGGGTCCCCCGTGAGGTTCCAGGGATCCCTTCGGGCCTATGCCCTGTGGGGGGTTAGCGCTAGAGTCGCGGCATGAGCGAGCTTGGTCCTGCCCAGGGTCGGCGCGAGCGCCTGGAGCGCCTCCGCGGCGGCCGCTTCGACCTCCTGGTGCTCGGCGGCGGGGTGACGGGGGCCGGAATCGCCCGCGACGCTGCCCTGCGGGGGCTGAGCGTCGCCCTGGTGGACAAGCAGGACCTGGCCAGCGGGACCAGCTCGGCGAGCTCGAAGCTGATCCACGGGGGCCTGCGCTACCTCGAGCAATACGAGCTGGGCCTCGTGATGGAGGGCACGCGAGAGCGCGCCACCTTGATGAAGCTCGCCCCTCACCTCGCTCGGCCCCTGCCCTTCGTGTTCCCGGTCTATCGCTCCAGCCGCGTCGGCATGCTCAAGATCGCGGCTGGCATGTGGGCCTACGATCTGCTCGCGCTCTTCCGCAACTACAAGCGCCACCAAATGCTGAGCCGCAGCCGGACCGAGCGGGCCGAGCCGGGGCTCTTGTCGGAGGGCCTCAAGGGCTCGGCCCTCTACTACGACTGCATGACCGACGACGCGCGACTGGCCCTCGAGACGGCGCTCGACGCCGAGCGCCACGGCGCGATCGTGACCACCTACGTCGAAGCGGTGGACCTGCTCCGGGACCAGACGGGCAAGACGACCGGGCTCATGGTGCGCGACGTGATCGGCGAGCGGGGCGAGCCGGGCGAGCCCTTCGAGGTCGGGGCGCGCATGACGGCCGTCGCGGCGGGGCCCTGGACCGACGACCTCCTCGGCGAGCGCGTCGGCCGCAAGCTGCTGCGGCCGACCAAGGGCAGCCATATCGTGGTCGACCGCGAGCGGCTGCCGATCGACCACGCGATCGTCCTGACCGGGCCCACCGACGGGCGAGTGATGTTCGCGATCCCCTGGGGCCGGCGCACGATCGTGGGGACGACGGACACCGACGAGGTCGAGAGCCCGGACGGGATCGAGGCCAGCGCCGCCGACGTCGACTACCTGCTCGAGACGGCCAACGCCTTCTTCCCAAAGTTCCGAGGCCAGCGCAGCGACGTGATCTCGACCTGGTCGGGGCTGAGGCCGCTGATGGCGGACAGCGAGAGCGAGAGCGCCTCGGACGTCTCGCGCGAGCACGAGATCCTCGACATCGACCCAGGCCTGCTCGCGATCGCGGGCGGGAAGCTGACCACCTATCGGCTGATGGCCGAGCAGGTGGTCGACAAGGCCCTCGCCAAGCTCGGGGGAGGCGTCAAGAGCGAGCCCTGCCGCACCGAGGAGCTGCCGCTGCCCGGCGCGCACGACCTGCACGCGCTGGCCGACCTGGGCAAGGCCGCCGAGAAGCTCGCCCGCGAGCGGGGACTCGAGGCCGACCTCGCCCGCCACTTGATCCGCACCTACGGCCTGCGAGCCGGCGAGGTGCTCGACGTGGGCAGCGCGCACGGCCTCGGCGCCGAGCGCCTGGTCCCCGACCTGCCCTACGTCGCCGCCGAGCTCGCCTACGCTGTCGTCGCAGAGATGGCCCTCCGCCTCGACGACGTCCTCCGCCGGCGAATGCTGCTCTTCCTGCAGGATCGCGAGCAGGGGCTCGGCGTCGCGGAGCGGGCCGCCGAGGTCGCCGGGTCGCTGCTCGGCTGGGGTCCCGAGCGCCAGCGCGCCGAGGTCGAGCGCTACGCGCGCCGGGTCGAGGCCTCGCGCCGCTTCCGCGCGGCGCCGTCCGCGACCCCGCAGGGGATGACGACTCGGGCGTAGGGGCCTTGGAAGGCCCATTTTGCCGCGCTTTGCGCTTGATCTAACACGGGTTCCTGAGAAACTGCGCGACCTTCTCAGGGAAGCGCGACGCCAGAAGTCTCTTCATATACGGACCTTGGCCTCCGTCCCTGGCAACCGATTCAGATTTCGAGAGAACGAGCACCCATGGCTGAGAAGCACCTCTTCACCAGCGAGTCGGTCGCTGCCGGTCACCCCGATAAGGTCAGTGATCAGATCAGCGACGCGATCCTGGACGCGATCTTCGCCCAGGACCCCAACGCCCGCGTGGCCTGCGAGACCACCGTCAACACCGGGCTGGTCCTCCTCACCGGCGAGATCACCACGACCGCCAAGGTGGACTACCAGGAGATCGCGCGCGAGACGATCCGCCAGATCGGCTACACCGACCCCACCCTCGGCTTCTCGGCGGACGAGGTCGCGGTCCTCGTGGCCCTCGATCGCCAGTCGCCGGATATCGCCCAGGGCGTGAACGAGGGCGACGGCCTCCACAGCGAGCAGGGAGCGGGCGACCAGGGCCTGATGTTCGGCTACGCCTGCGACGAGACCAAGGAGCTGATGCCCCTCGCGCTGCACCTCAGCCACCGCCTGATGGAGAAGGTCAACGACCTGCGCGCCAGCGGGACCCTCGGCTGGCTGCGCCCCGACGGCAAGTGCCAGGTCACCGTCGAGTACGAGAACAAGAAGCCCTCGCGCGTCCACACCGTCGTGCTCAGCAACCAGCACACCGACGAAGTCGACCACGAGACCCTCGTCAAGGAGCTGATCGAGAAGGCCGTCAAGGCGGTGATCCCCGCCGAGCTGCTCGACGGCGACACGATCTACCACATCAACCCCACCGGTCGCTTCGTGATCGGCGGCCCCAAGGGCGACTGCGGCCTGACCGGCCGCAAGATCATCGTCGACACCTACGGCGGCCGCGGTCGCCACGGCGGCGGCGCCTTCTCGGGCAAGGACCCGAGCAAGGTCGACCGCTCGGCCGCCTACATGGGTCGATACGTGGCCAAGAACATCGTCGCCGCGGGCCTCGCGTCCGAGGTCGAGGTGCAGCTGGCCTACGCGATCGGCGTCTCGGCGCCGGTCTCGGTCCACGTCGACACCTTCGGCACGGGCACCGTGGCGGACGCCACGATCGTGGAGCTGATCCGCAAGCACTTCGACCTGACCCCCAAGGGGATCATCGAGACGCTGGACCTCAAGCGCCCGATCTTCAAGAAGACCGCTGCTTACGGCCACTTCGGCCGCGAGCTGCCCGAATTCAACTGGGAGCGCACGGACAAGGCGGAGGCCATCAAGGCCGACGCCACTGCCGCTGCGAGCGCCTAGGACTGTTAGGAGAGATATGACGACCGCCACCATGACGGACTACAAGGTCAAGGACCTCAGCCTCGCCAAGCTCGGCCGCAAGGAGATCGAGCTGGCCGAAGTCGAGATGCCTGGGCTGATGGCGCTCCGCGAGGAGTACGGTCCGAGCAAGCCCCTCAAGGGCGCCCGGATCACTGGCTCGCTTCACATGACGATCCAGACCGCGGTCTTGATCGAGACCCTGGTCGAGCTCGGCGCCGAGGTGCGCTGGGCCTCCTGCAACATCTACTCGACCCAGGACCAGGCCGCCGCGGCCGTGGTGGTGGGCCCCGAGGGCACCATCGAGGACCCCAAGGGCATCCCCTGCTTCGCCTGGATGGGCGAGACCCTGGCCGAGTACTGGTGGTGCACGGAGCAGGCGCTGACCTGGCCCGAGGGCCAGCGGGCCAACATGATCCTCGACGACGGCGGGGACGCGACCATGATGGCCATGAAGGGCGCCGCCTGGAGCAAGGACGGCGTGCCGGCCCTCAAGGGTGAGGAGCCCGAGGACCTCGCCGAGCTGATCAAGTGCCTCGATGCCTCGATCAAGGCCGACGCCGAGAAGTGGCCGGGGATCCTGGCCGAGATCCAGGGCGTCACCGAGGAGACCACGACCGGCGTGCACCGCCTCTACGAGCTCCAGAACAAGAACGAGCTCCCCTTCCCGGCGATGAACGTCAACGACTCGGTCACCAAGAGCAAGTTCGACAACGTGTATGGCTGCCGCCACTCGCTGGTCGACGGTATCGCTCGCGCGACCGACGTCATGATCGGCGGCAAGACCGCCGTCGTCTGCGGCTTCGGCGACGTCGGCAAGGGCTCGGCCGAGGCCCTGCGCAGCCAGGGCGCGCGCGTGATCGTGACCGAGATCGATCCGATCTGCGCCCTGCAGGCGCTGATGGACGGCTACCAGGTCGCCAAGCTCGACGACGTGATCGAGGAGGCCGACATCGTCATCACGGCGACCGGCAACTTCGGGATCGTGACCGCCGACCACATGGCCCGCATGAAGCACAACGCCATCGTCGGCAACATCGGCCACTTCGACAACGAGATCGACATGGCCGGCCTCGCCAAGGTCGAGGGGATCAAGAAGGTCAACATCAAGAACCCCCAGGAGCACGGCAACCAGGTCGACCAGTGGTTCTTCGCTGACGGCCACGCCGTGATCGTCCTCGCCGAGGGCCGCCTCCTGAACCTGGGCTGCGCCACCGGCCACCCCAGCTTCGTGATGTCGACCAGCTTCAGCAACCAGGTGATCGCGCAGATCGAGCTCTTCAAGCACGGCGAGAAGTACGACAACCGCGTCTACGTCCTGCCCAAGCACCTCGACGAGAAGGTCGCGCGCCTGCACCTCGACAAGCTGGGCGCCAAGCTGACCAAGCTCACCAAGGAGCAGTCGGACTACCTCGGCATTCCGGTGGAGGGTCCCTACAAGCCCAACCACTACCGCTACTAGTCGCTCGCGCTAGCAGCAACCAAGCGAGAGGGCGCCCCTGCGGGCGCCCTCTCTGCGTTGGTTGAGTGCTCTCAGCGAGTCAAGCGCCACAGGGCGAGGCAGAGGGTGCCGAAGCCGATCAGGCCCCAGCCCAGCCACGCGAAGGCGCGCGCGGCGGCGGCGTCCTCGTGCAGAGCAGGGCCTTGGTCCTGCTCAGGGCGCTCCAGCCCCAGCGCTCGGCGCAGGCGCTCGATCAGGGGGAGGTCCTGGGGCTGGAGGTCCTGGGGGTGGAGGTCCTCGACTGGGTCGGCTGACACGCTCGCCGGGGTGTCTGCGGGCAGCCGCCCGAGGCCTGGACCTGCGCGTCGGGCAAGTCCCCGACGCGGAAGGGGCCGACGTAGATCCCTGGCTTGGCGCAGCCGCCTCGGCGGCGAGCGCGGCGCAGGCGAAGGCGGGTGACCCGGTTGGAGCGCAGCTGCTGGTTGCGCTGCTCCTCCAGCTGCTGGAGGCGCTTGCGGAGCGCCTCGGTCTCGCTCTGCTGCTGGGAGAGGCGCCGCTCCAGCTCGGCGACGCGCTTCTTCTTCTGGGGAGCGCGGGGCTTCAGGTCAGCCGCGTCGGCGCTGGGAATGGCCAGGGGATCGTCGGCCTGCTCCGCGCTGGCCTCTGAGCGGTCCAGGGCCTCCAGCGCGCGCTGGGCCGGGACGTAGCGAGGATCGAGCTCGAGCGCCTGCTCGAGCAGGTAGCGCTGGACGTCCGGGGAGAAGCCGCGCAAGCGAGCCCACTCCTCGGCCTCGAAGAAGTCACGCGCTCGCTTGCTCGCCCGAGCCGCGGCGACCTTCGCCTCGAGGCGCTGGCCGTTGGCGAGCCGTCGCAGCTCCTTGGCTCGCTCACCCAGTCCACGCCTGCTCGCCCAGAGCGCGAGCCCTTCCACCTGGGCGGTGTCGTTCATGTTGGTCCGCCGGGCGCGCGCCGCATACTCCTCGCGCGGGGTCTGCTTGCGCTCGACCCGGCGGACCATGCTCGCAGGGATCTGGAGCACGCCCCCCCGCACCTCGAGGCTGATCGACCCAGCCCGCTGACTCACGACCCGACCCTCGAGCCGGCGACCGTTGTTGAGGTGAAGGACGTCCCCCGCCGCGAGGCTCCCGAGGGCGAGCACGAGTGACAACGAGAGGAGAGGGGTGGGGAGCTTCATGAGCGAGTCCTTCGTGAGGCGATGGACCTCATACATCGAGGGTATCTGAGGCCGAAAGACTCCACCAGGGAGCGATTCCTTGGAGCCAGAGGGACTTAGGCTTCCCGATCCTGGGTGAGCCGGGAACGTTCGACACAGCGTTCGCGAGGTGCGCGCCAGCGCCCACCAAAGGGTTTAGGCGTCCCGAAACGAATCGTCTCACGAACGTAATCTCGCGCAAGTCACTTCTTGGCAATGGGTTGAGTGCGGACGGAGCTGGCCGAGAGGGGCTGCCGTGCCCGCTGTGCACAGAGTTCGGGGGCGATGGGCTCACGCTGGTTTCATGGTTCGGAAGCGCATCCCTCGTTTCGTTGACAGTCAACGACTTAGCCCTCCCAGCGTCTCTTGGCAACCTCGTTGCACTAGACCCACCGTGTCGAGCAGGAAATCGACCCATTAATGATTCGGGAGGGTGATTCGATGAAGATTCAGACTTACACGGTGGCAGCTTTGGTCGCCTCGACGGCGATGGTTGCAGGGTTGGCTGGTTGCAGCGGCGGCGGCGGCGGCGGTGGCGGCTTCGCCTCGACCACGGCGGGCGCGACCGCGGGCCAGGTGACCTCGGCGCTGCCCACCGTCGACCGCGACGCGAGCGGCTACACGTTCCAGAACGCCTACAACAACGGCGTCCGCAACACCGAGATCACGGCGCTCGAGATCGCGACCGTCGGCACGCAGACCGGCGTGCTGGTCGCCGACGCGCCCTTCAGCAACATTACCGCTGTCGCCAGCGGCACGGCGCCGCAGTTCGAGGTCAAGGCCAGCTACGACGTGCGCAGCTTCGCCACGATCGGCACCGCGACCTACGCCGCGACCGCGAACCGCGACGCCCCCGGCGCCGGTGAGCTCTACGTCCGCGACGCCGGCACTGGCTCCTGGAGCGTCGTCCCTGGCTACGGCGCCGAGAACGAGCTGATCGTGGCTGCCCTCGACAGCGCGACCATGGTCACCGCGGCTGGCTCGATCGCCCGCCCCATGAAGATCGCCGAGAACGGGATCGAGATCGCGGCGATCAACTCCGCGCGTCCGACCGCCGCGCTCGCCTACGACGGCCAGATGTATATCGGCGCCACCGAGAGCGGCGCCACGGGCGGCGCGTGCTCGCTGGTCGCCGTCGCGAGCGGCAGCGCGAACCAGATCTCGCTCCCCGTCGCTGCGATCGGGCAGGGCGTCTTCCAGCGCGTGACGGGCATGGCCACCGCCGACGTGAACAGCGGCGTGAAGGTCCTCTTCGTCTCCGTGGGTGAGTTCGACGACCAGGGCAAGGCCCTCAGCGGCAGCCTCCTGGTGAGCGCCGACGGCCAGAACTTCGAGGCCCTCGCGAGCTACACCGACAAGGCGCCGACCGCCGTGGCCTGGATCGACAGCACGATCTACGTCGGCACCAGCGACGGCGAGCTGCTCTACCGCGACGACAACGGCGACTTCCAGCAGGACAACGTGCCGACCAACCTGGGGATCACCGCCCTGCTCGTCCACGGCACCGACCTCTACATTGGCTGCGAGGATCCCAGCGGCGCCCAGCTCTACCACCGCGTGCCCAACAGCGGCTCGGTGACCCCCGGCCCCGCCCCGACCCCCGGCCCCGTGACCACCGACTACTTCTACAACCCCGATATCGCCGCGATCTTCGCCAGCAAGTGCGCCGCCTGCCACAACGGTGGCGTCCCCGCTGCCGAGGCTTCCTGGCCCCTGACCGACCCGGCGAGCATGCAGGCTGACCACACCGAGGTTCAGAGCCGCCTCGACCTGGCCAACCCCGCCCAGTCGATCCTGATCATGAAGGCCGTCAACGACGCGCCCCACGTCGGCGGCGAGGTGATCAAGAAGACCGACCCCGAGTATCAGGTCCTCGTCGACTGGGTCACCCAGGGCGCCAAGTTCGACAACAGCGGTCCGGCCCCCACCCCCTCGCCCAACACCTTCAACACGGACGTGTTCGGCCTGCTCAGCACCAGCTGCCGCGGCTGCCACGGCAACGGGAGCAACAACTTCAACGCCGGCCCGGACCAGACGGCTAGCTACAACAGCGCGGTCAGCAAGACCAACCAGACCCCCGGCCAGGAGGCCATGAGCGAGCTGCTCCGCAAGGCCTCGCGCAGCAACAACACCGCCCACGGTGGTGGCACGGTCTGGGCCGTTGGCTCGCCCCAATACAACGCGGTCCTCAAGTGGATCGAGGACGGCGTCCTCCGCCAGTAAATCAACGATTCTTCCTGCACCCGAATCCCGAATGAGAGGGCGCGCCGTGAGGCGCGCCCTCTCTGTTTTCTTTCCCAACGGTCTCTCGGCCTCTTCGCCCCGCGATCGCCGCCCCGCACCCTCCTGCCCCCCCTTCCTTCTTTCCTCGCTTCCTGTTTTCCTCCTCCAATCGCTCCGCCTGGAAGCCCTCGCCCAGCGACAGCCCTCCTCCCTCCCCTGCTCGCCCTGGTTCCAGCTCAGCGGATCGTGGATCCTCGAGCCATGAGCGATCCGAAGCCTCTCTTCCTCGCGGGCGAATGGGTCCGCACCCCCTCGACCCGCGCCGTCGTGGCTCCCGGCACGGGCGAGTCCCTGGGCGAGGTGTGCCTGGCCGGCCCCGACGAGGTGGAGCGAGCGGCGCAGGCCGCCTTCGAAGCGCGCCCCCTCGTGGCCGGGCTCCGACACGGAGAGCGGGCCGACCTGCTTCACGCGCTCGCGGACGCGGTCGAGCGCGAGCGAGACCTCCTGGCAGGGACGATCTGCGACGAGGCAGGCAAACCCCTCCCGCTCGCGGAGGGCGAGGTGAGCCGCGCCCTGCAGACCTTGCGGATCGGGGCCGAGGAGGCGACCCGCGTCCACGGAGAGCTGCTCCCCCTCGACCGGACCGAGAAGGGCGCCGGGCGGACCGCCCTCGTGCGGCGAGCCCCGATCGGGGCCGTGCTGGGGATCACCCCCTTCAACTTCCCGCTCAACCTCGCGCTCCACAAGCTCGCGCCCGCCCTGGCCGCGGGGTGCCCCGTCGTCCTCAAGGCCGCGGACCAGACTCCCCTGATCCTGCTGGAGCTCGCGCGGCTCTTCGCTGGGATCGGCGCCCCGGCGGGAGCGCTGAGCGTGCTCAACGCAGAGGTCGCCCAGTCCGAGACCCTCGTGCGCGACGAGCGCTTCGCCCTGCTCTCGTTCACGGGCAGCCCCAAGGTCGGCTACCTGCTCAAGTCGATCTGCGGGCGCAAGAAGGTCCTGCTCGAGCTCGGCGGCAACGCCGGCGTCTACGTGGACCAGGGCGCCGACCTCCAGCGCGCCGCGGAGCGGGTCGCCTTCGGCGCCCTGGCCTACTCGGGGCAGGTCTGCATTTCGGTCCAGCGGATCTACGTCCACCAAGCGGTCTACGCGGACTTCCGCGCGCTCCTCCTGGAGCGCTTCCAGGCGACGCGAACCGGGGCGCCTCGCGAGGAGGGGGTCACCGTCGCTCCCCTGATCGACGAGGCGGCGGCCCAGCGAGTCCTGAGCCTGGTCGAGCGGGCCCGCGCCGCGGGGGCCGAGGTCCTCTGCGGCGGCACCCGCGACGGGGCGAGCGTCGCGCCGACCCTGCTCGAGAACGTGCCCGACGACGCGGACGCCAGCCGCGAGGAGGCCTTCGGGCCCTTGGCCTGCCTGTGCTCCGTCCGCGACGCCGAAGAGGGCTTCGCGCGCCTCGACGACTCACCCTTTGGGCTCCAGGCCGGCGTGTTCAGCGACGACGTGCAGGTGCTCCTGAGAGCCCATGAGCGCCTCGAGGTCGGCGGGATCATTCACGACGACGTGCCCACCTGGCGCGTCGACGAAATGCCCTACGGCGGGGTCAAGCAGTCGGGCCTCGGACGCGAGGGCCTGCGCGACTCGATCCGCGAAATGACCGAACCCCGCCTCCTGGTGCTGCGACAGCGCTAGCCGGTCAGCTCGGAGAGCCCCTGCAAGAAGCGGCCCGTCCTCACCAGTGAGCGTCCGCACCAGCAGACGACGCCCCACAGGAGGAGCCCAGCGACTCCGAGCACGCCCCAGGCGTGCTCGCGCCGCTCCGCCGCCTGCGCTGAGGCCTGGGCCGCTTGCTTCGCCCAGCGCCCGCGCCGCTTCGGCGCCGGTAGATCGATCTTCTCGAGCTTCTTCATGGGACCTCCTATAGGAACAGACTGAGCAAGCTGCCGATCGCGCCGACGAGCTCGAGCACCAGCCACAGGCCGCAGAACCCCGAGGGGGTCACCGGCTCGCTCCTCGGGGACTCGCTCCTCGGGGACTCCACCTGGCGGCGGACCGGCTGCTTCAGGCGCTGACCGGGCTCCACGCCGAGGCCCAGCACCCGCTCGCAGCCGAGCGTGGCGCAGCGGCCGCCGAGCTCGTTGGCGCATTCGACGTGGTAGCGCGTCCCGCAGCCTCCACAGCGGCGTCCTGCCTCCACGATGGCGGCAGAGTCGTGGCAGTAGGGGCAGCGGGCGAGGCTGGGACGGGATACGACGCGGACCTTGGACATAGGCTGGACCTACCGCAAGCGGTGGGCCAGCCGTCAAGTCACCCAGTTATTGACCGACCAAGCACAGCTTATGCGGGCAACCGTCAGTCCGCTGACGGCTGCCGTGGACGAGCTACCGGCTACGAGGGTCGAAGTCGTAGGGGAGGTCGCGGATCCAGTCCTTCCACTGCTGCTCGAGCTCGAGGAACTTCTCGCGCCCGCCGCAGCGCTCCTCCACGACGTCCGCCGTGACGCGGGTCCCGTTCTTGGCCAGGGCGAAGAGGTCGCTGAACCACTTCTGGCAGCGCTTGCGGATCTTCGGGCTATCCCCGTAGTAGAGGACCATGTAGATCAGGCCCCAGGCGTGGGCGTAGTGGTAGGCCGTGAACTGCGGCTGCGGGGTGCGGATCAGCTGCGAGAGCGGGATCAGGTTGCCGGCGGCGATCCCGCGCTTGAGCGAGGACAGGCGGTCGCGCGGCACGAGGCCGATCACCACGTCGTCGCCGTCGTAGTAGGCCGACTCGAAGAGCACGGCCAGGCCCTCGAGGATCCAGGTCGGCGCGTAGCTGAAGCGGCCGCCCAGACAGATGTCCTGGAACTGGTGGGTGCCCTCGTGCGCGAGCACCTCACGGGTCGTGCCCGTGTTGCCGAAGGGGCCGTGGAAGGCGGTCACACGCTTGGTGCCCGTGTTGTAGAAGCCCCCCGTGGTCGGCCCGACGCGCTCCGCGGCGCGGAACTCGTTGCGGCTCGAGTAGATCCAGATCTCGCTCTTGGGGATCCGGCCCTTGGGCAGGAACTCGCGGAACACCTTGAGGAAGCGCCGGTAGTAGCGGTCCATCATGACGCCGTAGCGCTTGGCGTACTCCGACTTGACGTTGGTGCGGATCTTGTAGTGGCGCGACTCGATCACGGGCGCCTCGCCGAACCCGCACACCGCCGTGTTGTCGAGGTACCAGCTCTTGTCCTCCGCGGCGCGAGGTTTGGCCACCTTGGCCCTGGGCTTGGGCTGGGCGGGCTTGGGCTGGCTGGGCTTGGGCGCGCTCGAGGCGCTGGGCTTGGGTCGCCGGACGACTGGCTTCTCCTCGTCCTCCTTCCCGGGCGGGAGGACCCAGTTGCCGTCCGCGTTCTTGACCAGCCCAGCCTTCAAGCGTTCGCGGTCGGCCTTGCTGACCCACTTGCCCTCGTAGAGCACGAGCCCGAGGACCTCGCTGTTGTATTCGTCGTCCGAATACCAGCGCCCCTGGTGCTTGCGGTGGCCGAGGGCCTGGCGCGACTTCTCGTGGTAGGCGTCTGCCTTGATCGCCAGCTCGAAGGCCTTGCGAGCGGACTTGCCGAGGCCCTGCTTCTTGGCCCACTTGCCCGCCGCGTAGAGCTTGTCGGGGTCGCCCTTGCCGGCCTCGAGCTTCCGCTCGAGCTCTCGCTCGAGCTCGGCCGTGCGCACGATCTTGCTGATCTGGTCCCGCCGGACGGTGACGGGCCCGACCTTGGTCTTGATCGTGACGGAGCGCGAGGTCTCCTTGACGATCTTCCCGCGGTACGTGGCGCCGTTCTCCAGCCGGATGACGTCTGCGCGCGCGGGCACAAGCGCGCAAGTCACTGCAATCGCACAGGTAATGGCGGCTGGGACGAGCAGGAGCTTGGGTCGCATAGTCCGGGTCCTCCTCCCGGAGCACCATAGCGCCCCTCGGCGGCGGCGCGTCACGGGAGTGCACCCACCGGCCAAGTAGTCCCGCCCTGGCCACCTTGTTATGCTCCCTGCGTGATCGTGCCCGAGAGCGCAGAAGGCCCTCTTCTCCCATGAGTGAGCCGAGCGTGCCACCTCCTTCCCCCTCGCCCAGCGCCGGGACTCCCCCTGCGCTGACGCACGAGCAGCCGGACGCCCCTCCGGCGCCCGCGCCCCAGGCCGAGGCTGCGCCCCAGGCAGAGGCCCCAGCGCCCCAGGCAGAGGCCCCAGCGCCCCAGCCAGAGGCTGCGCCCCAGCCAGAGGCTGCGCCCCCGGCCGAGGCTGCGCCCCAGCCAGAGGCTGCGCCCCAGCCTCAGGTCCCAGCGCTTCAGGCAGAGGCGGGGCCCGCCCCCTCCGAGTCGGCCCCCACTCGCTCGGGAACCGAGCGCCTCCAGCCGCGCTCCGGGACGGATCGCCTGCCGCCGCCAGACACGCCCCCCGCCGAGGCGGAGCCGAGCAACGGCGCCCAGGCCGCCTACGCCGTCGCCGAGACCCAGCCGGCGCCACGGCCCCTCGACACCTCCCAGCAGCAGCGCCCCGACTCGTCGGCCCAGACGAGGCCGACCCCGGCTCCGACCGAGCGCCCCAGCGAAGGCGAAGAGGAGCTCGCCGGCCACCTGCCCCCCGCGGACCAGCCGGTCCCGGCCCCGGCGCCGGGCGCGCCGGTGCGCCCGCCCTCCGTGGCCCCCAACGGCGCGTCCTCCGGTCAGCACGCGCCGCTGCCCGAGACCCAGGTCGCTCCGCAGATCCCCGGGCCCCCGGCGCGGATTCGCTACTTCGAGGACGCGACCGAGACCTTCGTCCGCACCCTCGACGCAGTCGAGGAGGACGGGATCATTGGCTGGGCCCACGACCGGGTCGACCCCGACACCATGGGCGCCAACGGCCTGACCTGGTATCTGCTGCGCGAGCGCTACAACAAGACCTACCAGTGCTTCTACAGCAAGCGGATGTCCTTCCTCATGAACCGGTCGCTCGCGACCAACTTCATGCCGAGCGGGGTCCTGCAGCGCTGCGAAGCGACCGAGAACCTGGCCGAGATCGCCCACAAGGCGCCTCTGATCATGGTCCTCGACGCGACCTCACCCGAGATCATGACGGACTTCTCGGCGCTCCTGCGGCGGAGCCCCGAGCTGCGCGAGAAGCAGATCTTCTTCGTCGACCACCACCGCAAGGGGAAGTCGGACATCGAGTCGCTCCCCAACGCGTCGGGGATCCGGCTCGAGCACGCGCAGGCGACCTGCTCGATCCTGCTGCACATTCTGCTCAACCTCGGGCTCGACCTGCGCCACGACGAGGAGGCCTTCCGGCTGGCCGTCGTCGCCCAGGCCGGAATCCAGACGGACCTGATCGGCGTCGACCCCAAGGGCTACGCCGACTCGACGCGGGTCGCCCTCGACCACCTCGACGAGATCCTCGGCGAGCGCGGTCGCGGCGTGCTCAAGAAGCTGAGCAAGATCAAGCACCCGCTGACCTGGTATCGCAAGCTCGGCCAGGCCCTGGCCGAGGTCGGCAACTACGACTCCACGATCGCGGTCGCGGGGCTCGGCGTGATCAGCGACACCGGGATCGTGCCCTTCGTGGCCAACCGGCTGATGGAGCTCGGCCCCTTCAAGACGACGATCGTGTTCGCGATCGTCTACGACGTCCTCGACGGCCAGATCGTCTCGGTCGACCTCGACGCCTCGGGTCGCTCCAGCCAGGACACCGAGATCGTCCTCCCCGACCTCTTCCACGACATGTTCTTCGTGACGGACACCGACGGGCGTCGGACCCCCAAGGGCGGCGGGCGCGCCAACAAGCTCCTCGGTGACTTCAGCGGCGCGGGCGCCTCGGTCCCGCTCTCCTACTGGCGCCACCTGACCTGCCGCTCGGTGGACGAGAAGCTGCTCGTGCTCCAGAGCATGGCCTGGCCGACGGAGTTCCTCCGCTTGCGCAACCTGCTCACGCAGCGAATCTCCTCGCTCAAGCCTGAGGAGGTCCGCTCGGTGAGCTCGGTCTCCGTCCTGGACGACCTCAGCGCTTGAAGCTGCCCTGGTACAGCTTCCTCTACCGCCTCTTGGGCGCGCAGGGGACCTTCTGGCTCTGGCTGCTGGTCGTGGCGACCCTGTGGTGGACGACGAAGCCCGCCCTGATCCGCCTCTTCAACCGCAAGCCCCAGGGGTTGACCCACGCGCAGGCCCTCAAGCCCTCGCGGACGGTCCGCTGGGTGCGCGCCGAGGGGCTCGTGCTCGAGCTCGACCGGCGCCTCCTGCTCAGCAAGGACCCCCCCAACCTCCCCCCGCTGCAGCTCCTCCTCGACGCGCGCGGTCCGACCGCGCGCTGGTGGATCGAGACCCGCGCCGAGGCCGACCTCTACGTGGGGCTCGCGCCCACGGCCGCCCTCGGCGGGACCCTGGGGGCCCTGGGCGTCAGCTCCCAGCGGAAGCTGATCAAGCGGCTGGCGCGCCTGGAGGGCGACCCCGAGCCCTTCCTCCCGCCGCCCCAGCAAGCGCTGCTGATCCAGCGCAGCGGGTCCTCCCTCGGTCTCGCCATGGACCCTCCGCCGCCCCCCAGCGACGAGAGCGACGCCGAGCGCTACCGCCGGCGCCTGGACGAGCGGATCGCGCTCCTGCGCGGGCGGGTGTCCCCAGCCACGGTCGAGGGGGTGCTCGATCCGATCCCGCAGGCGATCTCGCGCCGGCTCAAGGACGAGCTCGGAGTCGAGCCCGCGCCCTACCTCCTCCAGGAAGGGGTCAAGCCGAGCGAGCTCGAGACGCGCTTCTTCTTCGCCGCCGCCGCGCTGCTGGTGTTCCTCGCCGCCGGGCTCTACGGAGCGACGCGGGCCCCCCTGGCCCAGGCCGCGGAGGAGTCCGCCGAGGCGACTCCTCCGGAGTCCGTTGACGCTGAGGGCGCCGCGGCGAGTTAACCTGTTCGGTCGGCAAAGGACGGGCCAGTGAGCGGCAAGAGCAAGAGCCGCAGCTCGGCGAGCAAGTCGAAGGGCGAGCGCTCGTCAGGGTCTGCGAAGAAGCGGAGCGGAACGCGCAAGCGCCCCTCCAGCAAGAGCAAGTCGTCCGGCAAGAGCAAGCCCAGCGCGAGCAAGCCCAGCAAGGGCAAGCGCTCGACGGGCAAGCAGCGCGCGGTCAAGCCGCCGGCGGGCGGACCCAACCCGACGATCGCGATCGGGATCGGCGTGACCGTGCTGGGCATGCTCGCCCTCGCGCTCATGATCGCCACGGGCGGCAGCGGCGGCGACGCGCCTCAGCC
>MDTG01446962.1_pt1 | contig 19755 bp, 21 predicted proteins | sample 811421 | NCBI WGS metagenome assembly MDTG01 (sample SAMN05326645, study PRJNA326480) | marine metagenome | isolation source: seawater | place: Pacific Ocean: South East | collected 2011
CTTCTCGTGCCATCTCGACTATTTCGCGGGATGTAGTACCTCTAACAATCGAATCGTCGACTATAAGCACATTTTTTCCTTTGAATTCACTCGACATAGCGTTCAGTTTTTCCCGAACGCTCTTTGCCCGGTGAGCCTGCCCGGGCATTATGAAAGTACGTCCGACGTATTTGTTCTTGTAAAAGCCCTCGCGATACTCAATACCTAGCTTGCGTGCGACCTGTATCGCTGCGGGCCGGGCGGAATCCGGGATTGGCATCACCACGTCAATTTTCTCTACTGGAGCATGTCGAGAGATCGTTTCAGCTAATTTATCTCCTAAACGAAGTCGCGCCTCGTAAACCGATATTTTATTCATCACTGAGTCCGGCCGGGCCAAATAAACATATTCAAATGAGCACGGCGCTAGACGTGGATTTTTTGAGCATTGCTTATGGTGCAGTCGACCATCTCGGGAGATAAAAACAGCCTCTCCAGGAGCGACATCGCGGATAATCTCGTAACCGGATGCCTCGAGAACCACCGATTCACTGGCAATGATCCACTCGTCGCCGAGCAAACCAGCTTTTCTTTTACCGAGCACCAATGGTCTGATACCGAAGGGGTCGCGAAAGGCAAGCACTCCCTGGCCGGCGATCAGAGCAATTGCCGCGTACGAACCTTCAACTCTCTTATGAAGTGCAGAAACAGCAGAAAATGCGGTCTCTGCGGAGAAACTGTGGTTTGGATCTGAATGTTGCAACTCACTGGCAAGCGCGTTCACCAGCAATTCCGTATCAGACGAAGTGTTAAGGTGGCGTCGGTCCCGTTCCGCAAGTTCTTTTGAAAGCTCACGCGTGTTAGTTAGGTTACCGTTGTGAACTAGGACAATTCCGTGAGGGGCGTTTACGTAAAACGGTTGTGCCTCCTCCTCTCTTCCAGCCTGTCCCCGGGTAGCATAGCGAACGTGTCCAAGACCGATAGTCCCGACAAGAGACCTCATATCTCGGGTTCGATATCCCTCTCGAACTTGGCCTTTTGCTTTATGAATATGAATGGTGTGACCGTCAGAGGTTGCAATTCCCGTTGAATCTTGGCCACGATGTTGCAAGAGCGCGAGAGCGTTGTACACCTGCTGGTTTACAGGTGATGATGAAACAATGCCCACAATCCCACACATATAAGGATGCCTGCTCCCCGAATCAAGCTGAAAACAATAACAACTCTACCGGGGAATTCTTCCCAAAGTAGTTCCGAAAAGGGCTCTTTAGAAATGCTAAAAATCAGAAGTGTTTTTTGAGCTAGCCTCATCAACCATCTGATTTCAAGTTAGAGCCGAAAGTAGGAAATTCGAATCCGAGAAGTGGGTCTTTGACTTCGCCCTTAAACGTTAGAATCTCTTTATGGTAGCGGAGTCCGCGTATGAGGGTAGCGGCGTTGATACAAGCGCCGGAGATCGCGCGGTTGATCTAATTCGTGGAGTGATTGCCTCGACCCAATCGGAACAGGTAGTTGGGGGACTTGGGGGATTTGCCGGCCTATATGATATCTCGGAGTTCAAAGAATTTAGACGCCCAATTTTGGCGACCTCAACCGATGGAGTTGGGACTAAGGTGGCGATTGCCCAGGCCTTGGATGTACACGACACAGTAGGGATAGACCTCGTTGGAATGGTTATTGATGATGTCGTGGTCGTTGGAGCAAAACCGCTTTTCATGACCGACTACATCGCTTGCGGCTCGCTTGTTCCTGACCGTATTTCAATGATTGTGGGCGGGATCGCAAAGGCTTGTGGAGATAACAAAGTTTCTCTCATCGGCGGAGAGACTGCCGAGCATCCAGGATTACTCGGGCCGAATGAGTACGATCTTGCAGGAGCCGCAACCGGGATTGTTGAGGCTGAAAAAATGCTTGATCCGCAAAAAGTTCAAAGCGGAGATGTTGCCGTAGCTATTGGGTCTAGCGGTCTCCACAGCAACGGATATTCTCTAGTTCGGAAAATTGTTTTGGATAACAAATGGGACCTTCATTCAGTTCGACCCGAATTTTCGCGGGAACTAGGGATTGAATTACTTGAACCGACGAGAATCTACTCCGCCACGATTCTCCGTATTTTGAGGGAGTTTCCCGAAGCAATCCACATGGTCAGTCACGTAACTGGCGGAGGTATTGCTCAAAACGTATCTAGAGTACTTCCAAAAAACCTTGCGATTGATATAGATCGCTCGACGCGGAGTCCGCCGATTGTTATGCGAGTGCTGGCTGATGCCGGCAGCCTGAACCTCAGTCAAGTCGAGGGCGCGTGGAACATGGGAGTCGGGATGATTCTAATGGTGGATCAAATGGAGGCACAGAATGTTATTAAGTTTTTGTCAAAGCTTGGTTTTCCCGCTTGGCAGGCGGGAATCGTTGGAGAAACAACAAAAACAGAACCCACCGCTAAAACCCCATCCAAGGGAGTCGAGGGAGGAATCGCGCGTTTGGTCGGGAGTTACTCGTAAAGTTTTTCTTGCTCGTCGATATCGTCCCACTGATTTTCCTGTTGCGTATTCTCTTGAGCCCCGGTTAATTCCTTTTCAAGCTGAGACAGATCAGTATCTGGCGAATAATACTTGAGCTCACGCGCAACTTTAGTGTGTTTGGCCTTCTGACGACCGCGTCCCATCGGTCACCCCTTTGCTAATTTTGACGAGCTTGCGAGTTACCTCACAACTTATCAATCCTGACCTAAGTTTATCATGCACAAATACGGGCTCGGTTGCTTCACACTATCCCTCGGGTTATCGCCATTGCAGAAAAACAGGACAAGACTCCAAGGACCACATGCAGACCGAGGCGGGGAAAATTTGCTCTCATTTGAACGAACATTTTTTGCTCGTGATCTGGACTGACTAGCAGGGCAAGTGATGAAAAAGTTGTGAGCCCTCCTCCAAGCCCTACCATCAAGGGAATAGTCCAGAGCGATTCCGGGATTGCGAAAATTATTCCAACCAGAGCTGACCCGACGCAGTTTACAATTCCTATTGGCCACCAACGTGAGTCAGGTATTGCCTTAGATACAAAGTACCTCAATAGAGCGCCAATCCCCCCGAGCGCGACGGTTATTGCCAACACCGAGGCTGTCATTTTTTATTTTCCTTAGAGACAAGTTGAGCAACGCTCCGCCCCATTACGATTGCTAGCACCCCAAAAAACAAGTTCAAGAAAAGGAAGGGAATGCCGGTCGATAGTGGTTGACTGACCGATAGTAATGCTATAGCCGAAAAAGTAGTATAACTTCCAAAGAACCCGACAGTGACACTCGTCCTTATCCAAGCAGGGAAAGGCAGCATTCCGTGTGCCAAAACAAAACCTAACCCAAACGCACCTATAGTGTTGGCAGAGAAATTTGCGAGAAGAGAGCCGTTGGTGAGGGTTTCCGCTGCTTCCAGAGCACCAGCTCTAGTCAAGGTACCGAGAGCGCCGGCTAAAAAAACGCCGAGCAGTTCTCGAATATCCACAAGGCGAGATTACTGTGTTTTCTGAATAGAATGCACCTATGGTTTAGGTTCGGCGTCTTTGGGTTCGGCCTTTTTTTTGGGTGATTTTCGTGAGCCTAAGCTTGCTTTTGACCTGGGGAATCGCGATAGTTGTCTCGTTTGACTCGACCTCTCGCGCAGCATTTTCTGGCCAAAATATGGAGGTCGTCGGCTATCCTTCCAGTACCTCTGCTACCGGTGAAGATGGACGAACAAGAACCATGAAAATAGAGCTTTTCTCCGGGGATCCAGTTGACCTGTCGGCTCTAAACCCCGGTGAGAGGTTAGTAGTATCCGGAACGGGATTCGACTCCAGTCGGGGAATTTATGTTGCAATTTGCGTGATCCCCGAGGAGGTCGGAGTGCGACCAGGTCCTTGCCTGGGCGGGATACCAGATCGCCAAGATAATTCGGGCAAAGGGGCCGGAGCTCCAGAATTTGCTGCGTCTAATTGGATCAACAATGACTGGGCTTGGCGATTGCTTGGTGCCCGCGGTTTTGATGATCTTGAGGCCGGTTCTTTCTCTGCCTATATTGAAGTCCCGCGCGCGGTTGAGGGAGAGACGAATTGCTTCAGAAGAGGGTGTGGAGTTTTCACTCGGAATGACCATACGGCTACTGAGGACCGGGGACAAGATGTTTTTCTTCCGATCCGATTTGCCCCCTAGTTTGGAACTCTAAACACTCTTATCGATCGCTGAGCGATCGGGCCAATTGTCAGAGCGAAGATCACAGTTCCTACACCGAAGGAGCCACCCAGCAGCCATCCAACCAGTAAAACGGTTGCCTCTACGATGGTCCGGACTAGCCACATCGGATAACCGAATCGATCATGAAAACCAACCATCAGACCGTCCCGTGGGCCTGGACCAAACCGGGCGCCGATGTAGAGCCCGCTTGCTATTCCCATCATGAGCAGTCCCGCAAAGAACAAAATGATTTTCAGCTCAAGACTGCTGGGAGTTTCAATAAGGGCGAGTCCAACCTCCATACTTGGTCCGACGAGAAGAGCGTTGAGCACTGTCCCAATACCTGGTTTCTGGCGAAGCGGGATCCAAATTAGCAATACCGCTAGACCGCTGACCACAACCACCCAGCCGAGGGGGAATCCCCAAGTGACATGGAAACCCTCCGCAAACACTGTCCAGGGGTCTACTCCAAGGTTAGCCCGAAGCATCATGGCAGCAGCAAAACCGAAAAGGAACAGTCCGGATAGCAATTGGAACCAGCGTCTCAATAGAATTATCGTGTGCCCCATGCGATCACTCTACGCCTTGGGTGACCGAGATTGTGTCTCGGCTGGTTGGCTATGTCCCTGGTTTGGATACTTTGTCGACGGAGAGGTAAGTCTTGCGTTCTGAGAAATTTGATTAGCAAGAATGCTACTGTTATGTCTTTGGACCAGGCCATCCGAGACTGTCGGATGTTTTTCTACAAGCTGGCGCACTGAACCCTTTTCGGATTTTCTCGTGGGGCTTGCTAAATACAGAAGTGCGTCGGTGAGACATTGTTTTACTGCCGTTCGTTCAGCTTTATGAGAGTTAGGGGTCGCTATGCCAGCGCGTAGGAGACCTCGCTCATGGGATCCGTCTGAGAAGCGTTCATCCTTCCATGATCGGAGAAAAAGAAATAAAAAGGCTGTAAAACAGGTTGCTTTATCTTCGAGCAAATCCCGGGCCAGTCGTGTGGATGGTAAGCAAGCCGCAGATCTACCGGGGAAGGATTCTCTGAACAGGCGGTCAGAGAATCGGACAGGCGCCAAATCTAGTAGAAATGAATCCAACCGGAAACGTAATGATAGGCATTCGTCATCCAATCGCTCGGCCAGAGACCAAGCTTTTAATTTGAGACGCCCGAGGTCACCAAGAATTGAGACTGTCCCGCTTACGGCCGTAAGAATCAAAGATGAGGTCGGCCCTGAACTGACCTTTGCCGAGCTTGGGCTGGGCGAAAGGATCACAATTGCTCTTGGAAAGCTTGGTGCAGTGAGACCATTTGCCTTACAGTCGGCTGCTATCCCTGCAGCTCTTTCTGGGCGACATGTCCTTGGAAAGGGAAAGACTGGTTCGGGGAAAACCATTGCCTTTTCGGCTCCGCTTGTGGAACGTTTGCTGAGGCTATCAACGAAGGAGGATTCCAAGAGATTCGGACGCTCTCCTCGAGCACTGGTTTTGGCTCCAACTCGAGAGTTAGCCTTGCAAATTGATCAGACTGTTCAGCCGATGGCCCGGGCGGTCGGTCTTTTCACAACCCAGCTTTACGGAGGATCCTCCCTCAAGAGGCAAATTGGCGCACTTGATCGTGGTGTGGATATTGTTATCGGCACGCCTGGTCGAATAGAAGACCTAGTTGGTAGAGGAAAGTTGAATCTATCCCACGTAATTATCTCGGTTGTCGACGAGGCTGACCATATGTCTGACCTTGGGTTCATCGAGCCTGTTAGCCGAATTCTTCGGCTTACTTCTCGTGAAGGTCAAAGGCTTATGTTTTCGGCAACTCTTGATTCCGCGGTTGAGAAGCTTATGAGAGAGTTCATGCGGGAACCCGCAGTCTTTGAGATATCGGGAGAGGATGCAGGTCCAGCATCCATCTCGCACGAGTTGTGGCTGGTGGATCATAGAAAGAAGCGCGACTTAGTTGCTGAACTAGCTAAACGTTCTGGTCGAATTCTAATATTCACTCGCACCAAGGTGTCTGCGGAGGAGCTGAAGAAGCATCTTCGGGAGTCGGGAGTTGAGGCGGTGGCCTTGCACGGCGACATGAAACAGACCAGCCGCGTCAGGAATCTCGAGCGATTAGCTGCTGGACACGTGAAAGTCCTCGTAGCCACAGATGTAGCCGCCCGAGGTATCCATGTTGATGACATAAACCTGGTTTTGCAGGTCGAGGAGCCTGATGACTTCAAAACTTATCTGCATCGCGCAGGTCGGACGGGCCGAGTTGGTAAGGGAGGTCTTGCAATCACACTGATTACATCGCGTCGCGCTCGGCGCCTAAGTCAATGGCTTCGTCAGGCCGGAGTTCGATATCGCGAGTTCGATAAACGAGGTTGATTAGGAAATGTTGAAGGCTAGATCATACCGACAGTAGTGCACTCGCAATCAGGGCCAAGCTGAGCCCAACCCACTGCACTTTTGCCACCCTCTCGCCAAGAATAATGCCCGCCAGCAAAAGTGTCCCCGCCGGGTACAGAGCAACAAGCACAGATACGACTGACAGCTCTCCCAAACGCAGCCCGAAAATCACGGCAACGTTGGCGAATGCATCGAGAAGACCCGCCATCACGATGATGGTCATAACATTTTTTCCCGGCAATACAGTCCGTAGAGCTGATGGCTTGACGCTTCCAATCTTGACGAGTGTCACACACAAAAACACCGCGCAAAGGAGGCTAGACGAAACTATGCGGTTGACCAGAAGCGGTATGAGTCCGGAATCCCGAGGAGTTAGGTCGATTAGGACTATGGTCAGCCCGATAAGTGCTCCCGATCCTACGGCCATAGACACACCGAGAGCCGAAGGTCGAGCGGATTTATTGTTTTCTCGGGGAGCCAGTCCAACCAAAGCAACAGAAATTAGGGCAAGGAATATTGCGGAATAAAATCCCCATCCTCCTCCCTCGCCCATACTTATGCCGATCGTTACAGGAACTATCGCGGATATAAAGGCGGTTGTCGGCGATAAGATGCTCATCGGCCCTATCGCAAGGCTTCCGTAGAGAAGTCCAATACCGATTGCCCCGGCAAGGCCGGATAACCCCCCGAACAGCCACGCTTCGGGACTGGACGTTGCTGGGACAATTGGAGATACGACTGACAAACAAGCCAGACCAACTAATGCAACCCCAAGCGTTGCCAGCAAAGTAGAGGATTTTCGAGCAGCTAAGCCGCCATAGAAGTCTGCTCCCCCGTAGGCCAAAGCACCGGTTAGCGCAAGCAAGACCGCAATCATTTGGAACTCCTCGTTGACGTAACAGTATTACTTTTCGAAGTGTGGATCTTCAATATCTTCGGGATAATTTGAATCTTGATGAGTCTAGGTCCAAAAGGGGGAGATCCAGTGTCGTTAGTTTATGGAGATATTACGGAGGCCTTCGGTAACACGCCTCTCGTTCGGCTAAATCGAGTTACGAAGGGAGCGGGAGCAACAGTGCTCGCTAAGTTGGAGTTTTACAACCCTTCGGCATCGGTTAAAGATCGACTTGCGGTTGCGATAATTGATGCTGCTGAAAAATCGGGTGAATTAGAGCCGGGTGGGACCATTATTGAAGCTACGAGTGGCAATACCGGTGTTGCCATTGCAATGGTGGCTGCCGCGCGAGGCTACAAAGCGATACTTACAATGCCCGAAACCATGAGTATCGAGCGACGCAAGGTCTTGAGGGCATACGGTGCCGAATTAATTCTTACTCCTGGTCCTGACGGTATGGCTGGGGCCACCTCGAGGGCCGAAGAAATCCTGAAAGAGACGCCGGGAGCGGTGCTGGCGAGTCAATTTGCCAACCCAGCTAACCCGGAAATTCACCGCCGGACCACCGCTGAAGAGATTTGGAGAGACACCGACGGAGCAGTTGACTATTTCGTGGCGGGAGTGGGAACGGGCGGAACCCTAACCGGCACTGGCCAAGTTCTAAAGGAGCGTAATCCCGATGTCAAGGTTGTCGGAGTGGAGCCGTCAGAATCTCCGCTTTTGAATGGCGGTTCTTCTGGACCTCATAAGATCCAGGGAATTGGCGCGAACTTTATTCCCGAGGTTTTGGATAGAAATGTTTATGACGAAGTAATCGGCGTGTCAACGGAGGAGGCTGTATCTATGGCACGACGACTAGGTTCCGAGGAAGGAATTCTGGGAGGTATATCATCGGGAGCAACCGCTCATGCGGCCGTTCAGTTGTCTAAAAGGCCCGAATTAGAGGGAATGACGCTGGTGGTAATTCTGGCGAGCTTCGGGGAGCGCTATCTTTCGACCATTCTGTATGAGGGTCTCGAGTCATAGAATGAGACTTTTTGGTCGCCTGCGAGAAGACGTTCGCGCTGTTATCGAGCGTGATCCAGCGGCCAGAAATGCGCTCGATGTGATTCTCTCGACACCCGGAGTCCATTCCCTATTCTGGCACCGCGTAGCCGCCAGATTGTGGCAATCCGGGTGGTTGCTTTTAGCGCGAATTATTTCGAATGCGTCGCGCTCTGCCTTTGGAATCGAAATTCATCCGGGAGCGCGCATTGGCCGAAGGCTGGTAATCGATCATGGGATGGGTGTGGTGATTGGCGAAACATCAATTGTTGGTGACGATTGCACAATTTACCACGGTGTTACGCTTGGCGGAAAAGAGACTCAAAGACGAGAAGATTCAGTGGGGAGGAGACACCCATCAATTGGCAATCAAGTCAAAATCGGTGCGGGAGCAAAATTGCTCGGGCCAATTACGGTGGGAGATAATTCGGTTGTCGGTGCCCAATCGGTCGTCACAAAAGACATTCCCGCTGGTGCGCTTGCCGTTGGAATTCCGGCCAAGGTGAAGAGGTCGCCCAAGCTATCCTAGACTTTCCTTTATGTTGAAACAGGTTAGTCGGCTGACTCTTGGGCCTATTGCAAGGTTACTTTTTCGGGCGAAGATAAGTGGTAGGCGCAACGTCCCGAAGTCAGGTCCAGTAATTCTTGCAAGTAATCACCTGTCATTTATCGACAGTGTCGTGATCACCCTTTTTTCACCGCGTCCAGTTTCGTTTTTAGCCAAGGATTCGTATTTCACAGGCAAAGGCTTTCGAGGCTTAATGTCTCGCATGTTCTTCACCAGCATTGGAGCGATACCCGTTCGTCGCGGAGTTGGCCAAGCTGCTAAGGATGCCCTTGACGCTGGATTAGATTTGCTCCGGCAAGGAGAGGCTTTCGCTATTTACCCGGAGGGGACGCGGTCTCGCGATGGTCGTCTGTATCGTGGAAAGACAGGGGTTGCCTGGCTTGCCTTGACTGCTGGCGTCCCTGTCGTCCCGGTGGCACTCAGAGGAACAGATACAGTTCAGCCCATCGGCAGCAGGGGCATCCGGCCGTCGAAAGTGAGTATTGAATTTGGCGAACCGATTGAATTTTCTCGTTCCGCTCGAGCTAATTCAGGCAGAGCTCGTCGGAAGTGCACTGACGAAATTATGTCGGCAATTGCAAAAATGTCCGGTCAGTCACGGGCAGGCGGTTACAACGAGCCTCCGCCAACTAATCTTGTCGAGCGAGTGCGCCGCACATTTAGATCTCCTAATTCGCTCTAGGATGATTGGATTTTGACTAGCAATCTTCGTGCAAAAGCTCCGGTAGTCGAAAACCTACAAAAAAAACCCCAGAAGAGTTGCGATCCATGGATTCTGAGAGCATATTTGTGCGGAAATTTGCGAACACGCGTATCCTAAGGAGGACGCAGTTATTTTGAAGGAATATCTAATGGCTATTACTTACGACCCGACTGAGGCCGCTCGAGATTTTCCTCCGAGTGACAGTCTGCAGCTCGATTCGGCCACACTCGGAGAATATCTGTTGGGACAGTGGGCTGAAATCAGGATACGCGCGAGAAAATTATGTGAGCGTCCGGAAATGTGGAAGTTAGAGGGTCAATCGGTCGTCGAACACCGAGCGAGGGTGTTCGAACAGCTGTCTCACCTGGTAGACGCGGGTGGGGTTCTTTTATCTTTTCCCGAGAGTGTTGGAGGCAAGGCAAACCCGGGAGGAAATATAGCTAATTTCGAGCAGCTAGTTTTGGCTGACCCTTCTCTTCAAATAAAGTCCGGCGTTCAGTGGGGGTTATTTGGAGCAGCGGTAATGCATTTAGGAACGGAGGAGCAGCATAAGAAATGGCTGCCTAAAATAATGTCTCTGGAAATTCCCGGATGTTTTGCGATGACAGAGACTGGCCACGGATCCGATGTTTCCTCGATTGCGACGACGGCCACCTTCGATGAAGAAACCGGAAATTTTGTCCTTCACACTCCCAATCGGGCAGCTTGGAAAGATTACATTGGAAACGCTGCAAGTCATGGAAAGGCGGCTGTGGTCTTCGCCCAGCTTTTGGTTGGGGGAATTAATGAGGGAGTGCATGCATTCTATGTTCCGATCAGAGACTCCAAAGGTTTTCTCCCGGGTATAGGTGGCGAGGATGACGGCCCAAAGGGTGGCTTGAACGGCGTTGATAATGGGCGCCTTCATTTTGATGAAGTTGTTGTGCCTCGCGAGAACCTGTTGAGTCGATATGGGACAGTAAACGAAGAAGGCATATACTCTTCGTCGATTAGCAATCGTGGCCAGAGATTTTTCACCATTCTTGGGACTCTTGTGCAGGGGAGAGTTTCGCTTGTAGGTGCGGCCACCGTCGCTTCGCAGCGTGCCAGCACTATCGCAATTTGGTACGGAGCAATCAGGCGTCAGTTCGTGCTGCCCGGCAGCCGGGACGAACAGGTTTTATTGGATTATCAGCAGCACCAGCGCCGCCTTTTGCCAAGACTTGCAAATGCCTACGCGATGATATTTGCTCACGATGAACTGCTGTCGGTCTTTCATGACGTTTTTAGTGGGGTTCGCGACTCTGAGGACGAGCGGCAGGATCTGGAGACTCTTGCAGCAGCGTTGAAGCCGTACGCAACTTGGTCTGCCTTGGACATCATTCAGTCAAGCCGGGAGGCTTGCGGCGGTCAGGGATATCTTGCAGAGAACAGGTTGTCGACGCTGCATTCTGACATGGATGTCTATGTCACCTTTGAGGGCGATAACACCGTGCTGCTGCAATTGGTTGCTAAGCGTCTCCTCGCAGATTATGGGAAGCAACTCAAAGGAGCAGATTTGGGCACTCTTGCTGGTCACCTAGCAGATCAGGTAGGAGATATGGCTCTAAACCGATCAGGACTTCGACGTTTGGCCCAGAACGTCGCTGACTTCGGTTCTACCAAGCGGTCAATCGGATATGTGAGAACCACGGCCGCTCAACGTCAGCTTTTAACCGATCGCGTTCACAGTATGGTCGCGGAGGTGGCGGATGTGCTCAAGCCATCGGCTAAATTGTCCGCCTCTGAGCAGGCTGAGTTGATGAATCAGCAACAGAGCGCGCTCATTGACGCAGCTTGGGCTCATGCCGAGTTAGTGGTTTGGGAGTCCTTCACTCGGGCTGTCAGTGCGATGCAAGAATCCCCGACCAAGCAAATTCTTCGATGGTTGAGGGACCTTCATGGTTTGATTTTGATTGAAAAACACAGAGATTGGTACCTTATGAAGGGCCGCCTGAGTTCGCATAGAGCCGAGGCTATTTCCCACTACATCAATAAAAGGTTGTTGCCGCGTCTGAGACCCCATGCTGTTGGTCTTGTGGATAGCTTCGGGCTGAGAGAGGGACATATCAGAGCTCCGATCGCTCTCGGTGAGGAGCAGGACAGACAGAGAGCCTCGTTGCGAAGCAAGCGTCGTTAGTGCCGAATTGCCTCCCCAATCTGTGGAGTGGGCCCTCATTGGTTGCCAGGCTGGTTCCGTGACCGCCCTTTTGGTTCTCCCAGCCAGGCACGGATGGAATTACAGCTTTATTACCCTGGGGATGGGAGCCATAGCTCTGATCGTTGGAGCTATTTTGATATTTCGTTCGCTGCGTGCTCTGCGAACGAACTTCGCAGTATCTCCTCAACCTAAAGCCTCTTCGAGGCTAATCACAAGCGGAATTTTTAGGTTTGTTCGGCATCCCATGTATCTGGGGTTTTTTCTTCTTGTGGGAGGGGTTTGTTTGGCCAGGGGCTCACTGCTTCATTTTCTACCGGCTTTTTTTACTATTTCTTCAACCGTCATCTTGGCAAATATTGAGGAAGTGTATCTGCAAAGAAAATTTGATGAGTATCAATTTTATGCTGAAAAAACGGGAAAATTCGTGCCGCGGCTAACCCGTGCCAGTTGACTATCGATTAGAGTGCAAGTTATCGGCTCCGAATCGAATTTGTGAGGGGGGGGGTAGCGTGGCCAGACGCAAACTGAGTGACGTGTCACACCCAGATCCGCTGCTCACAGATAATTTTTGGCTCACTTTTGGTGGTGATCCGCAGCCCCCGATGAGGCTCAAGATTCTATACGTTACTTTTGGTGAGATTGCTGTTTCGGGTCCTGCGTCATTCAACGTCGCAAGTGTTTGCGACCGGCTCGGCATCACGTACCCAATGGTGAATCATTATTTTGGGAACAGAGATGGACTCATTGCCGAAGCGGCCACTGAGGTTTACGAGCGTTATGTCGAGAAATTATGGGAAGCCGTGCGAAATGCTCGACCGACCCCTGAGGAACGTATGCGAGCTTGGATTAGTAGTGAGGTAACTGAGACAACAAATCTTGGCGGATGGAGCCCAATTTTGCATTTCGCTTCAGCCTCTCGGGAAGTTACGGCCGAAATTCAAAGAAGTTTTGCTTCACGACTCAATCGAATCTACGAGATCAAAGTGGCGAGACTTACCCAGCTTGTAATGGAATTGAAGCAAGGAGCGGTGAACTCTAGTGGTGAACCATTGAAGTCTCAGGTAAGGCAAAGTTTTCTAGATAATCCGCGGGTCCAAAGGTTGGTGGCTCTTGTTTCCTGGGTAAGTTACGGTATGTCGGTTTCGCGTTCTGGCCAGAATTTACCTGCATCAAATGGGTCTGTATTTTCAATGGTGGATCAAAAGTTGTTGGAGAGTTCAATTGATGAAGTTATTAGCCTGGTCCGGCAGAGCGAACTTTGATTATCTTCAAAACCGAAACATTAGCCCACGAACAGACGGAACAAATTCAATCTGATCAACAAGCCATTTTCGCTTTTTATTGCAAGTCTCCTTTTCTCGCCGGACAGTGTCGAAAAAATTCGTTTCATTTTTAGGCTAAGCAGCAGCTAGACCTGCTACGTTAAGGGGGCCCGCCGTTCAACTCGACCGGGCATCCATTCGATAAGCGCGAGGTTTGAATGTCATGATTGTTGGAGTTCCCAAAGAACCGATTGCAGGTGAATTGCGAGTTGCGGCCACTCCCGAGTCGGTCAAACAGCTGGTGGCTGCTGGTCTCCAGGTTTCTGTTGAGAAAGGAGCAGGAGAAGCGGCGGGTTACTCTGATGAATCTTTCCGTGCCGCGGGAGCTTCAATTTCGAAGAGTTTCTCTCCGGCGGCAATTGATGTGCTGGCCCACGTTAGGCCCTTGGCTCCGGCAGTTATCAAGAAACTGAGAAAAGGTTCGGTCACAGTTGGCTTAGCTTCTCCCGCGTCTGAGCTCAATTCGGTGAAGGCTCTGAGAGACGCAAAAATCACCTCCTTCTCCATGGAGCTTGTGCCGAGAATTTCTCGAGCCCAATCCATGGATGCCCTGACGTCGCAGGCTTTGGTGGCCGGTTATCGATGTGTCCTCGAGGCCGCTAGTCGACTTCCTCGGTTTTTTCCCCTTTATATGACTGCGGCCGGGACTGTTCCGCCGGCAACAGTTTTGGTTCTAGGGGCTGGAGTAGCAGGTCTGCAGGCCATCGCTACTGCGAAACGCCTTGGGGCAAAGGTGAATGCTTACGATGTCCGGTCAGCTTCTGCTGATGAGGTTCGCTCAATGGGAGGAAATTTTATCGAGCTTGATCTTGACGTTTCGGCTGACGGAGCTGGCGGATACGCGAAAGAGCTTGCGGCAGACCGCGTGAAGATGCAACAAGAACTTCTTACACCTTTTGTCTCGGGAGCTGATGTAATCATTACAACCGCTGCAATTCCGGGTAGGCCGGCTCCAAGGCTAATAACTTCGAAGATGATGAACGATATGAAGTCTGGGTCGGTAGTGATTGACCTCGCGGCGGAAACCGGAGGGAACGTCGAGGGCTCGAGGCCGGGAGCGGACGTCATGGTCAAAGTCGGCAAGTCGGGTGGAATCGTAACCCTCGTGGGAATGAAGGACGTAGCCTCGGCCATGGCTTTTGATGCTTCGCGTCTTTATGCAAAAAATATCGCAAATCTGCTCGAGCTGATGGTTACGTCAGGCAAGGTCGATCCTGACTTTGAAGATGAGGTGGTGGAAGGTGCATGTCTAACGCATGACGGCCAAGTGATGCATGGGCCAACCGCCGAGGCGATTACATCGGCAAGTGGTTCGAAGAAAGGATCGAAATAGTGGAAGAGATAAAGATTCTGACCTACTTCGTTTTGGCGGTTTTCGTCGGTTTCGAGGTCGTATCTAAGGTTTCCAGCACCTTACACACGCCTTTGATGTCCGGAGCAAATGCTATTCACGGAATTATTTTGGTGGGTTCAATTATTGTTGCGGGTCACGCAGAATCTGCCTGGATGCTCGCTGTTGCGCTCCTAGCCGTCCTAATGGCAACGGTAAATCTTGTCGGAGGGTTCGTCGTAACGGATCGTATGCTGGAAATGTTTTCAGGCAAGAAAAAAGCTGAGCAAGGAGTGGCACGATGAACCTTCTTTCGGGAGAACTCGAGGCTCTTTTATATTTGTTTGCTGCCGTGGCTTTCATCTTGGCACTGAAGGGACTATCTTCCCCTAAATCGGCCAGACGCGGAAATTTATTAGGGGCGATCGGAGCCTTGGTTGGTGTCATAACCGTATTTTTAGTCGAGGACTTAAAAAACATTGTTTGGATACTTGTTGTTATTGTTGTCGGTTCCGTAATATCTGTTCCAGCATCGAGACTCGTGAAGATGACGCAGATGCCGCAGTTGGTTGCTCTCTTTAACGGCGTGGGTGGAGGAGCTGCTGCGATCGTGGCTCTACTTGAATTGCTGCAGGCCGACACGTTTGGATTTTTGTTGGCCGTCGCGTTTACGGTTTTCGTCGGTAGCGTTTCTTTTTCGGGTTCAGTAATCACCTTCATGAAGTTGCAAGAGCTTATGACTACTCGACCTGTATTTTTTAGAGGGCAGCAGGCTGTGATGGCCTTGCTGAGCCTCGCTTCTCTGGTCGGTGCGGCACTAGTCATTGTCCAGGGTGACTTTTTGCTCGCTACCTTGCTAATGCTAGTCGGTCTGGTAATGGGCGTTCTCCTAGTTCTTCCGGTCGGGGGAGCCGATGTCCCCATTGTTATTTCATTGTTGAATGCGTTGACCGGACTGGCTGTAGCCGCTTCAGGTCTCGTTCTTGATAACACTTTGCTCCTAGTTGCTGGAACTCTGGTCGGAGCCTCCGGAACTATCCTGACAAGAGCGATGGCGAGCGCCATGGGGCGAAGCGTAAACAATATTATTTTTGGGGCCTTTAAGGGCGGTTCCACTGCGGGCTCGACTGAAATGTCGGACCGCCCGGTTAAGTCTGGCTCGGCCGAGGATGTTGCAATTCTCCTGGGCTATGCTCAGCGGGTCGTAGTTGTTCCCGGTTATGGATTGGCCGTGGCTCAAGCACAACACACGATGTATGAGCTGTCAAAGTCTCTCGAGGAAAAGGGAATAGAAGTAGTTTTTGGCATTCACCCCGTAGCTGGGCGGATGCCGGGCCACATGAACGTCCTACTCGCTGAAGCAAATGTGCCCTACGAAGTATTGCAGGAAATGGAAGAAGTCAATCCGCAATTCAAGACAGCCGATGTTTGTCTTGTGGTTGGGGCTAATGATGTCGTGAATCCAGCCGCTAAAACCACCCCGGGTTCACCTATTTATGGAATGCCCATATTGAATGCTGGAGATGCCCAGCAAGTGGTGTTTTTGAAGAGGTCGATGAGACCCGGTTTTGCTGGCATTGAAAACGAATTGCTCTATGAATCGAACACGACCCTTCTTTTTGGGGATGCAAAAGACTCATTGTCCAAAGTTCTTGCCGCGGTTAAGTCTTTGTAGGGGACTTTATGCCGATTTATGCAACAGTGTATTGGTATGTAGACGATTCCGATCTAATCAGCAAACATCGACCGCAACATAGGGACTATATTTCTTCTCTCACCGGAAAGGGTCTGGTGGCGAGTGGCAAAACAGAGGAGAGTGATGGCCCAAGCGCACTTTTGCTATTCGACTGCGAGTCAAAACCCGTCGTGGAGAGATTGTTAGATTCCGACCCCTTCCAAACCTTGGGTTTGATTCGGAAACGAGAAATTTTTGAGTGGGTAATTTCGACCGGTTCGCTCGGACGGAATAATGTCGGGTAGAGATTCGCCTCGCCGGGTTCTTGTTACAGGAGCTACTTCCGGAATTGGAAGGGCAACGGTAAAAAAAATGGTGGACAGCGGTTGGCTCGCGGTAGCCCTAGGTCGAAGAACCGACCTTCTTAGATCTCTCCAGCGCGAGACCGGCTGTGATGTGATTGCCGCAGACGTTACGGTTGGTTCGGAAATCCAAAGCGCCAAAGAGTTCGTACTTTCGTCCGGCGGAATTTCAGCCCTGGTTAACAACGCAGGTGGAGCAATTGGGCTTGAAATCGTGGAAGAGGCGAGTCCGCAAGATTGGGCAACTATGTTTGATGTGAACGTTCTCGGAGTTCAGAGGCTCATCGCGGCTTTTCTTCCAGTTTTACGTGAATCCGCGTCTCAAATTGGGTCGTCAGACATTTTGACAGTTTCGTCTACCGCAGCATTTGTGAGTTACGAGGGCGGGGCCGGGTACACCGCTGCTAAATCAGCAGTTCACTCGATGATGTCAGGACTGCGTTTGGAGCTATCGGGAGAGCCGATCCGGGTCGTTGAAGTCGCGCCGGGGATGGTTAAGACCGAGGAGTTCGCTCTTAACCGGTTTAGAGGAGATCGGCGCAGAGTAAAGGATTTATACAGAGATGTTGAGTCCCCTTTGTTGGCTGAAGACGTCGCTGAGGTGATTCGCTTCGCTCTCGAGTCGCCTCCACATGTGAATTTAGACTTGATTAACGTTAAGCCTGTCGCACAGGCGGCTCATCACAAGCTTCATCGGGGCTCCCTGCAAATAAAGTCCTGAACTTTGTTCTAAGTTAGCCCCGATAGAGTGGTCTGGTGCTGTATCGTCTAGTTGAAATTTCACGTCCGGTTTTGTGGATCAACACCATTGGGACCACTGTTATTGCAATGTGGTTGGTTGGTGAGTTATGGACCTGGTCGATAGTTCCAATTCTTCTGTGGGTGACTTTTCCGTTCAATTTACTTATTTACGGCGTGAACGACATTTATGATCAGGACACGGACTCCGAAAATGACCGAAAGGGAGGTTTTGGGGGAGCGAAGATCAAGCCCCATGAGACCCGAATAATTGGTTGGGGAGTAGTTCTAACTAATATTCCATTTTTAGCCTACTTTGTTATTTTTTTGCCCTGGCAGGCTTGGCTCTGGATGCTTCTTTATGCCTTCTGCTTTTGGCAGTACTCGGCGACTCCACTGAGATTCAAGGGACGGCCAATTTTAGACTCTATTTCTAACGCCGACTACGCTTTCCCTCTAGTGTTTGTCCCTTTCGCCCTCGGCTACGATCCTGTGTGGCCTGCGGCCATCGGCTTAATGGCTTGGTCAATGGCTAAACATGTTTACGACGCGATTCAAGACATCCAAGAGGACAGTGCGGCTAAAATCAGAACCTCGGCCGTAGCGTTTGGAGTAAGAGGCTCTCTATTATGGTCGGGATTCTGGTGGTCGGTTTCGACCGCACTATTTGCAATCGTAAACATTCCAGTAGCTCTGGTTAACGTTGCCTTAGCTGGCTGGCTCATTTTCGCGCTTGCAGCAAGACCTACTATCCCTAAAGCTCGCCATCTTTATCGATATTCCGTCATGTTCCCTTATGTAGCCGGAGCGGTGGCGGGGGTGCAACTTGTGGTGAGTCTAACTTTAAATCTTTACGGGGGATCATGATGCCTCGCATAATTGTAATAGGTGGTGGGATAGGCGGGTTGGCTGCGTCCGCCATACTGGCCCGAGCGGGTAATGAGGTAAAACTAATTGAGGGCCAATCCTGGTTGGGTGGGAAAAGCCGGAGGATTACCATTGACGGCCAGAGAATTGATACCGGACCCTCAATGGTGACTTTTCCCGGGGCGTTGGACCAAATTTTTACTACCTATGATCAGCTTGGCTCCCAATCTCAAAAAGCGAAGGACATTGCGGGAATTCGACTAAGGCGACTGCCGGAGGTTGGTCGTTACTTTTTCCGCTCGGAGCAGGTGAACTTGCCGGTCGAGAACGACCACCCATGGAGCCGTGATTGGCAGCAATTTCAGAGTGAACACGGCTATTTAGGGCCAGAAATCACAAAATTACTCACCACTGACCCAAGAAGTTTGCGCGTCCTAAGCTCCGTAACACGTCTTCTAGCTCGATATGGATCTAAGCTCACGACTCAGCGATATCTCGATTCTTTAGGGTGGATGCCGCCGGACTTGAAGGAGATTATCGCAATACACACCCTCAATGCTGGAGTTTCACCCGATAGAACTTTGGCGATGTATGCCAGTATGGCTGCGGTTATGGCCTCAGATGGTGTTTACGTCCCAGAGGGAGGGGTCTATGAGATCGTCAAAGGTTTAGAAAATCTCGCGAGACACGCAGGTGTATCGATCAAGAAAAACGAACCGGTAATCGCGGTCGATAAGCGTCACGTAGTTACAACAAAGCAGGATTACGAGCATGATTATGTGGTGTGCGCAACGGACGGAGGAATATTAGATCACCTTCTCGGAAAAAAAATGAAACCACCAAAGAAGCTATCTTGTTCAGGGGTAGCTGTTTTTGGGGTATTGCGCGAGAACTTGCCTCTGCAAACCGTTACCCATTCGGTGATGCTGCCGGATAATCCGGAGCGCTTGTTTGAGGACTTGACTGAGAATCGTCTCCCCTCACAGACGATGGCGTTTCTTAATTACTACGCACCGAATACCATCTATCCAAACGATAAGCCAGTTGCGGCACTTCTTTTGACGGCACCGCCAAACGGCATGTCAGCTAGATTGACTGATCCGTTTGTTCAGAGCGAAGCCGGTAGGTTTTCGAAATTAATGGGCCTCGAACGTAACATCACCGAGATGATGACGAAAGTGCGGATTCTAGATCCAGAGTATTTTGCTGGTTTTGGGTCTATTGGTGGCGCTTTGTATGGTTCCCCGACCAAATGGTGGAGGAGCGGCCCCCTGCACTCACCCTCCTATAGTTCTCCCCGTCGGCCGTGGCTTTGGCGAGTCGGGTCAAGTGTTCATCCCGGTGGCGGAATTCCGGCCGTTTTAGGCGGGACCCTAATTTCTACCAGGAGGCTTTTGAGGGTAATTGACCTTTAGTCAGTGGCTCCGACCGGTATCGATCCGGTGACCTTTCGATTTTCAGTCGAACGCTCTACCAACTGAGCTACAGAGCCTCTGTCCGA
>MDTG01337669.1_pt1 | contig 19753 bp, 15 predicted proteins | sample 811421 | NCBI WGS metagenome assembly MDTG01 (sample SAMN05326645, study PRJNA326480) | marine metagenome | isolation source: seawater | place: Pacific Ocean: South East | collected 2011
ATCACGTCATATCCAATACGCACACACCGTTTGGTGGCATCCACAAATGCCTGTTTAACGCGCGCCAGGCCCTCGTCGTCCAACGCTTCTGGCGTCTGCCAGCCATCTGCATAGGCGACTTCGGTTGGACCTACAACGGGCCAACCCTGTTGGTGCTCGGCGGCGAACTGGGCGCCACCGTTCCATGGTAAATCGCAGGAGGCCTTGCGCCCGGCATGGGCCAACTGCATGCCGATCTTAGCATTGCCATAGCCCCGAAAGAATTCCGTGATGTGCTTGAACTTCGCTTCCTGCTCATCGTTCCACAGTCCCGTGCAGCCTGGCGTTATACGCCCGGCGGCCTCAACACCAGTGGCCTCGACAAATACCAGTCCCGGCCCAGCAACGGCAAATTGGCCAAGGTGCATGAGATGCCAGTCGGTGGGCGTTCCCTCGTAGGCTGAGTACATACACATGGGAGCGACAATTACGCGGTTCGACAGCTCAATGCTGCGCAGTTCGATAGGCGTGAACAAGTGACTGGCCATGGGTTCCTCTTCGTGGATATGGGAAAAATTGGACTGCAAGTTGACCTAGTCAATCCCATCACTCAAGCACCAATTTGGATAACGATTTTAAATTTCAGTAAGGTAGCGAATTGACTGCTCAGGCGTCCTGGTAAGCAATCTCTAAAACCTCAATTTCTATAACGCCCTGCGGCGTGTTAAGCTTGACTATGTCTCCAACCCAGCGCTGCATAAGGGCTTTGGCGATGGGCGACATCCAACTCACCTCGCCCTCCTCCAGGCGCGCCTCATCCACGCCGACGATACGGACCGTGCGTTCGTTGTCATCATCATCGCAATAGGTGACGGTGGCGCCGAAAAAGACCTGCTCCCGGTTGGTCTGGAGCGCCGGGTCTACAGGTTCGGCTATTTCTAATCGCTTAAGCAAAAACCGAATACGCCGGTCGATCTCACGGAGCCTCTTCTTGCCATAAATGTAGTCCCCATTCTCGGATCGGTCCCCGTTACCTGCCGCCCAGGACACGATCTCCACGACCTTCGGTCGTTCGACGCTGTTCAAGTGTTTGAGTTCCGCCTGCAATCGCGCTAGTCCAGCCAGGGTGATGTAGTTCTTCGCGCTGCCCAGGAGGTTGGGGACGTCATCTGGTTCGACCTCTTCTAGCTCCGTTTCCTTTATGAAGGCCTTGCTCATCCAGGTCTCATTCCCAACCGTCGGGTCGGCCAATATCATCCGTTGCGCTAGCGAAGGCCGCGCCGATCCGAAGTGCCATAGCCTCGCACCGGGGTCTCCCAACGATGTGTAGGCTGGTGGGCAGGCCGCCGTCGGTCAGGCCCATGGGCGTGGCCAGGCCACAGAATCCGAGATGGTTGACCATACGAGTGAACTGCGACGGCGCTGTGTCCTGATCAATTTCCGTTACGGCGGGCGCGGGAACCGGCACACTGGGCGTCAAGATCGCGGCCATCCCCTCCATTGCGGCGAGAAATGCGGTGCGATCCTCCATCCGCTCGCGCATCAGGCGCACGTAATTTGCCGACGGCTCGGCCTTACCAGCCATGATCCGTTTCTTCACGTCTTCGTCCATGGTGTTGGCCGGATTCTCGTAGAGTTCACCGTGGTAGTGGTAACCCTCCACGCCGATGATGGTGGCGACGCCGAACCGCATCTCGTCAATGCCGCGAGGTAGCGTTAGGGGGCGGAGCTCTGCGCCGAGAGCCACCAATTGCTCCAACGCCGCGTCGTAACAAGCAAGGATAACGGGATCCACTATGGAGCGCTCTGCATCTGTCATTATGCCAAGCCTCAGCCCTGCAATGCCCCTTTTTATCTCTCCATAAAGCCCGGCGCTGTTTCTTAGGTTCGCATCAACCTTGTGAGGCTCACGACCAGCCATGGTTTCATACATGATGGCCGCGTCAATTACGCTCCGACACATGGGACCCGGTGTGTCGAGGGTATGCGACAAAGGCTGAATTCCATCTAAAGGTAATACGCCTTCGGTCACCTTCAAACCAGAAAGCCCGCAGAAAGCCGACGGGATTCGCACCGATCCACCCGTATCCGTCCCAACCCCGCAGGGCGCTAGACGCGCTGCCACGGAGGCTCCAGTTCCTGACGACGATCCGCCCGGGGCGCGTGCCGTTTCCATGTCCCAGGGGTTCCATGGCGTGCCACGCTGTGTGTTGGTACCCCAGGGGCCATAAGCGACCTCGACGGTTTTAGTCTTGCCGAGCAGAATGCCGCCGGCGGCGATGAGCCGATGCGCGATTGTCGCCGTTTCGCTGGACACCCGGTCCGCATATGCATTAGTGCCCCCCGTAGTGATCGTCCCTTCCACATGAACAAGGTCCTTCAAGACGAAGGGCACACCGTGGAAGGGCCCTATCCGATGGCCACACGATATGGCCCTAGCCGCGGCTTCAGCTGCCACCATGGCTTTCTCAGCCAAAACCAACTCAAAGGCGCCCAGTTTCTGATCCAGCCGCTCAATCCGGTCCAAGAGATGACGGGTCACGGCGACGGGATCCGTGATCCCGTCGGCGTAGGCGTCGTTTAGTTCATTGATTCCCAGTTCTTCCAAGGCATCCATCGGCAGTTCCTCCCATTCATCAAGGTCTGAGCCTATCTGACGCAGTCCACGCTTGTCACGCCGGAGGTGTTCACGTTCTTGGGTTTGATCGGTGCTACAGATATGATCCGCCCTGCCCAAAAAAGGAGTTCTCAATGCCTAAAGCTAACACCGCTGTCCTTGCAATCCACTATCAGAATGAAAACTGCCACCCGGACGGCAAGATTCGCGTTGGCATCGCCGCAGATGCAGACTGGAGATGGGTGCGTCTGGGCAATGCTAAACGCCTATTGGAAGGCGCGCGCGCTGCAAACGCAGCTATCATCCACGTCCGCCTAGCGGTGCCACCAGACTACCGCGGCGTGAGCGCGAACACGGAGCTAATCCGCGAATGGATAGCCTTGGGCGCCTGGCAAGAGGACACCTGGGGGACAGCGTTCATTCACAGCCTGCAGCCTCACGCAGATGACTTTGTGATCACGCACACACGCAATTCCGCATTCTACAATACTACGCTGGACGAGATACTGTTTCAACTCGGCGTACGTAACCTGGTTTGCGCCGGGGTCTCAACCGCATATGCCGTGGAAGGCACCGTACGCCATGCCACGGATATTGGCTACGAAGTGACCGTGGCGGCAGACGCCTGTTCCACGGCTACCCACGCTCAGCACGAAAACGCTTTGGCCGCCATGGAGCCTCTGGCTAATATTAAAACGGTTGACGAAGTCCTAGCCGACTTGGCCACTTGAATCGCCGCAACACGACAACACGAAAGGGACATCATCATGACGGTCACGGTGGCCATGTTCGAAGATTCTCTCACCCATATCAGGGAGCGATTATACGCCCTAAACCTAGATATCGACATCTGGACTATCGACAAGGACGGAAACTTCCTTATCGCGGGCACCAATGTCCCGCCCGAAGAAGTCAGCGTCGATTACGTCTGGCTGAGCCAGCACTTGAACCCAGCCGGCGCACGCGAGACCGTGTTCGATGCACTACTGCGAACTAAATCTGTCGACACACTGCAGACCTTCAATGCCGGCTTGGATGATCCATTCTACGAAAATATCGCCGGCAAAGGCGTACGCATCTGTAATTCCAGCGCTCAGGGCGTGGCCATCTCCGAATACGTGCTTGGCCAAGTCATGGCCGTGTTGCAACCCATCCAAGACCAACGCCGCATGCAAGCCGAGCGCGAATGGGCCATCACCCGTTTTCGCGAGATCTCAAAAACTCAATGGCTGATCATCGGTTTTGGGCCAATTGGCCAGGAAGTAGCGAAACGGGTAAAGGCCTTCGGTGCCGAGGTTAGCGTCATCCGCCGCACCCGAAAAGCACACAACAACATCGACCGCGCCGGTACCACGGCAGACCTGCCCGCTTTCTTGCCCCATGCAGACGTAATCGTCATCGCCTGCCCACTCAATGCGGCAACACGAAATTCGGTGAACGCCGATTTCTTCGGTCACGTGCGCGACGGCGCCATCTTTGTAAACATTGCCCGCGGCCCCATCGTCGACGATGCAGCGCTGATCGACGCCTTGGACTCAGGCCGGGTCGGCACGGCAATCCTTGATGTTTTTCATACTGAACCCCTGCCCACAAACGATCCACTCTGGGTACATCCCAACGTCCGCATGACGCCGCATACCTCGTTCGCTGGTGACGGGGTTCAAGACCGATGGGATGAATTATTCCTGGACAACCTGCCCCGTTACGTGAATGGCGAGGAACTGTTAAACGTCTTCGATCCAGCGAATCTGACCTAGGAAGCGCGATTAAATCATAACCTTGTTGGCCTAGGTGGAAGGCGGGTACGGCAAAAACGGTGAAAATAGTTAATGCTGATAAGGAGAACCCTTTACCCCGCTAGATCCACCCCAAGGTCATCCACCATATAAAATTCAAGGGAAAGATCACAACGATAGTAAGAACTGCCAGCAAAAACATCAGCTTGGTACCATCAACAAGGCGCACGCCCGCGAGCCCCATAGCGATAACCACGGGCGCAGACTGGTACACAAGGTAGGTGGTAGAGAAGCTGAGTGCCTGAAGCATTAAAACGGCCAGTAATGAAAAACCGGAGGCTTGAGCCATTTGTTCTGCAACCGGGGTCATCAGGATGGGCACGCCAGGCGCAGCCGTAAAAGTCCCCATAGCAATACCCGTGAGCGCAATTGTCATGTAGTTTTGGAACGGCTCCTCCGGTGCCAAGGGCAGCACAGCAGACATATTCGCAGCAATGATGTTGCCGAGACCGGAGTGGTTAACCAACGAGCCGATACCCAAGATTGCTGCCACGTAGAAAATCACAGAAAAGTTAATCTTGGCGAAATCCTGAGAGGTCACGTTGCCAATTCCAGGCGTCATGAACAAGATCGCTACCGCCATGCCGACCCAGGCCGGTGAGACCCCGTGTAGAAAATCTGTCGCCCATCCCAACAGCGCTGCTGTCAAAATAATGGTTAATTTCCATTCCACCCGTGACATGGAACCCACGGCTTCGGACTTTTTCTCAGGCGCGCCTTCGGCCGGAAACAGATGGACAATCAGGCCCCATAACAAGAAAATCTTAAACCCGCTGATCAGTGGAAAGTGCAGGATGAACCAGTCGCCATAAATCAAGGAAAAATCAAACTGATCCTCGACGATACCCAACAGAACCATGTTCGGAATGTTTGCAGGCAGGATGCCGTAAGGCATGAAAAAACATCCAAACCCGGCGGCGAGAGTAATACCTACATAGCCCGGCGTTCCCGGCTCGTGGCCCAATGCCCTCGCCAGCGCTATGGCAATAGGCATCACCAGCACGACACGGCCCATGGATGATGGCAGGATGAACCCCAGCACTAAAGTCACCATCAAAATACCCAGAACTGTCCGGTTGTAAGTACCCCCAAAAAGGGTCGAAAGCCGTTTAGCAATCCGCGCGCCAAGGCCCGAAGATTTGATGCCAACCCCAATCACTAGGCCGGCAAAAATCAACCATGTTGCCCCAGCGCGGAACCCCGCGAATATGACATCCGCCGGCGCGATGGATAACAACATAGCCAAGGTATAAAATAGCAGAGACGTCTTGTATTCGGCGACCACTCCCGTAGCCCACAGAACAATAGTTCCCACCGTCAATGCCAGGGCATGAGAGACTAACCCTAGCCCAAAAGGATCAAACAGACCAATGGTCGCCGACGCGACGATCGCCAAGCCGGCAATCGCATTCGGAAATGAGAGCATTGTCAACACGGGCAACGAAATCTCACCTGGAATGAGAAGAGTGTTCTTCAGAGGAACGTCGGTGAAAGTCTCTGGAAAGTAAAGCGGCGTAAAAGGCCTTAACACGTTCTGTCATAGTTGAAATCGCAAATGCCAGCGACAGTCTATATTGCGACGTTCCCAAGGAAATATCTGAGCTGGGATAGTTTGCCGATTGTCTCATAAGCTGTGTGGATATAATGCTTACCCGTCCCTACCCGACCAGGATCATAAGGGAGAGCCCCCATGCCTCTTATAAAAAACGGCCCCGTCACCATCCATTATGAAGAAGCCGGTCAGGGTTTTCCGTTGCTGGTACTACCCGGTGGCGGCCTGAACTCGACCATCAAAGGCCTCGCCGATCATGCTTTCAATCCGCTGGAGGCGTTCAGTGACACCTACCGGGTCATTACCTTGGACATTCGCAACGCCAACGACGGCCATTCAAAGGGCCCCTTGGACATCGAGCGAACCTGGGACGCCTTCACTGACGACCAGTTAGCGCTCTTGGAGCGGCTCGGGGTCGATAACTTCATGGTGCTGGGCTTTTGCATTGGCGGACCGATGATCTGGAACCTGATAAAGCGCGCGGTGGATCGGGTTGCCGCCGCGATCCTTGTCCATCCAAGCGGCTTTATATCCAGCCATCCGAACGTGTTCGTAGATTTGAATACTCAAGGCTGGGCCCCTGGTTTTATGAAATACCGCCCGGATATCACTAAAGCCATGATCGCAGAATACCTCGATAACATGTACACCAAGCGCGCCGATTTCGTGTTCACCGTGGACCGCGATTACGTCCGGAACTGCCAAACACCGGTGTTGATCCTGCCTGACGATATACCCCCACATCCCTATTTGACGGCTATGGAAACGGCGTTGCTGGCGCCCAACGCACAAGTCAGTCTCTATCCGTGGAAGGAGAACGATCGCAAGATCGCCTTAGCGCTCAACCACATCCGAAACTTCATGGCAATTAACGCATCGGGCTGACCCGAGATGGCAAAAACAAACTATCGGAGATCCGACTCTCGCCTGTGAATGTTGGATCACGCTTGATAGGGCTAACGGGACGGCACGCTTTTTACACCTCAGTTCGAGTTTCAATGAACCATGGATAGTCTGACACAAGCAGCTTTAGGAGCCTGCGTGGGCGTCGCGGTGATTGGCCAAAAGATCGGACCGCGGCGGGCCGCCCTCACCGGCGCTATTTTAGGTACCTTGCCGGATTTAGATGTCTTTCTGGCGCCGGACGACCCCATTGATGCTTATGTCCAGCATCGCGGTTGGAGCCATTCACTCTTGGTCCACGCGGCCATCACGCCGCTCATTGGTGAGGGGCTACGCCACTTCTTCGCCCTATTGAAGAACAACCGGATACTCACCCATACGGTTACGTATCTATGTCTCTCCACCCATGCCCTGTTGGACGCAATTACGGTTTATGGGACGCAATTGTTCTGGCCGGTATGGCCCGAGCCATTGTCCGTTGGCTCTATCTTCATCATTGATCCACTGTATACCCTACCCTTGTTAGTTATGACATTTTGGGCGTTGTTCACCACGACGTGGACCACCCGTTACCAAAAGGCTCTGAGCGCCTCACTCATCATGTCGGTCGTTTATCTAGGATGGTCCATAGCGGCCCAGCAATGGGTCACTAAAATGACCGAGAGTTTGCTGGCAGACCACGATGTAAAACCGGACAAGGTTCTAGCGACTCCAACGCCGTTCAACACTCTTCATTGGCGGGTCATCGGCATAGACGGAGAACGCAGTTTCAACCTGTACACTAGATTGTTCAGCGGGTCGAAAGCGGTATTCCTGTATACCTATAACCGCAACCTAAACGTGGTGTCCTGTGAAAGCGATGATCAGCGTATCGCGCGCATCGCCAAGTTCACCGGGGGCTTCTATCGGATCATGTTGGACGACGGCGAGGTCACCGTGGCCGACCTCCGCATGGGACTGACCCCAAATTATGCCTTTCGTTTCGCACTTGGGCGCCTTGAAGGCGAGAAGTTGGTTCCTACTAAAACGCGCCGGCTGGAAGGCCAGGGGGACGTTTCGACGGACCTCAACTGGATATTCAAGAACATCCGCGGCATACCTACCGCACGATCGGCCGAGGTGTCGGCGCGTCTGGATTTCGACCAATATACCGCTACTAAGCCAACGCCATCATCATCCGTTCAATGCTAAGGGGACGCCAAGCATCCGGTTGACGTTCTTCCCAATCCGTTGATAAATCAGTTGCAAGCGGAGGGAAGAGCCTAATGAACATCACCATTTTGGGGTCCGGCACGCCAGCGCCGTCGTTAACGCGAGCCTGTTCAGGATACATGATCGAGGTCGGTGAAGACGTGATCATCATGGACCACGGCCCCGACGCGCACCGGCGACTTCTAGAAAGCGGAAAACGTGCCACGGATGTCACTCACGCTTTTTTCACACATCTACACTATGACCACTTCCTGGATTACGGCCGACTGGTTCTGCAGCGCTGGGATATGGGCGCAGGCAAAGTCGGCGAGCTTGGAGTGTACGGGCCGCCACCGCTAGCTCGGATCAGTAAACAGCTATTTGGCACCGACGGCGTCTATGGCCCCGACCTCGACGCCCGCACCGGCCATCGGCTCAGTCTTGACATCTATGAATTGCGGGGCGGCGCGCTGCCGCGCTGCAAGCCCAACCCCAACGTCACCGAAATATCACCTGGTGCTGTCGTGGACGGTGGAGAGTGGCAGGTCACTGTAGGCGAGGCCAGCCATGTACAGCCTTTCCTACAATGCCATGTCTATCGGCTGGAGAGCGCCGCAGGGGCCATGTGCTACACGGGCGACTCTGGCGGCATCACAGATAGCGTGGTGAATACGGCGGCAGACTGTGACGTGCTAATTCATATGGCGCACTTTGAATCCGGAACCGAGCCCTCAGCTGCCTATCGAGCCGGTTGCGGCGGGCACTTGGATGTGGCCGAGGTGGCCCGACGCGCCGGCGTTAAAACGCTGGTGATGTCCCATGTCCTTGATCACATTGACCGCCCCGGCACCCGCGAGCGTCTGATCAACGAGGCGGCCGGAGTATTCAAGGGTGAGATTATCTGGGCCGAGGACCTGATGCGGATAACGGTGGGCGGTGACAGCCAACGGACGCGCACGCAGGCGTCGTCTGAGTGGTAGTGCGTGGCCTCAGAGGTTGAGGCTGATGAGCTGGTTTATCGTGACGTCTAAATTGTGAACACGATAGGAGAAACCCGGCTTGCGGTCGTGTCGCTGTATCGCAGCCGGTCACGGGCCTCCAACTATTAAAGTAACAGCGATAGAGACCTATTGGTGATCAGCGCTTGCAGCACACGCATGATCGACAACCGCTGCGGTATATCCGTAAAAGCCAGGACCGGTGGGAGGCATGTGGGTCAGGCGCGCGTTTCAAACCGGGTTAAATCAATCCCGTCTACCGCAGCCTTGTACTCGTCAATGCTCGGCGTACGACCAAGGATGGTTGACAGCACAACTACGGGCGTGGATGCCAACAAGGATTCCCCTTTCTTGTCCTCGGCATCGGCAACCACACGGCCCTGAAACAAGCGCGTCGATGTGGCCATGACCGTATCACCCTTGACGGCCTTTTCCTGATTGCCCATGCACAGATTACAGCCGGGGCGCTCGAGATAGAGGATATTCTCATAGGCCGCACGGGGTTTAGTCTTGGGGTCCGTATCATCGAACTCGAAGCCCGCATATTTCTGAAGGATGTCCCAATCCCCTTCCGCTTTCAGCTCGTCGACTATGTTATAGGTTGGAGGCGCGACCACGAGAGGCGCATTGAAGGCAACCTTTCCTCTCGTCTTCTCGATGTTCCGGAACATCTGGGCGATGATGCTCATGTCGCCCTTGTGCACCATACAGGAACCTACGAAACCAAGGTCTACCTGCTTTTTTGCGCCGTAGTAAGAGATCGGGCGGATAGTATCGTGGGTGTATCGTTTCGCGATGTCGATATTATCCACATCCGGGTCAGCGATCATTGGTTCATTGATCTCGTCCAGGTCGATAACCACTTCGGCAAAGTACTTGGCGTTGTCATCGGGCCGGATCGCGGGCTCTTCGCCCGACCTGACCCCGGCGATGCGGGCGTCTGCCTTGTCGATGAGACCCTGGAGCATGTTCGACGGGATTTCCATCCCCTTGACCTTCATGACCTCGATGCGGGCCTTTGCTATCTTGAGAGATTCGATCAGCGTCTCGTCATTAGAGATGCAAATCGAGGCCTTGGCCTTCATCTCCGCGGTCCAGTCCGTGAAGGTGAAGGCCTGGTCAGCCAGAAGCGTGCCGATGTGCACCTCTATGATACGGCCCTGGAAAACATTTTCTCCGTCAAATTGCGCCAGCATCTGGGCTTGGGTCGCGTGGACGACGTCGCGGAAATCCATGTGATCTCCCATCTTGCCCTTGAAGATGACCTTGACAGATTCTGGGACCGATATGCTTGCTTGGCCGAGCGCCAGCGCCAGCGCAACCGTGCCAGAATCGGCGCCGAAGGCGACGCCCTTCGACATGCGGGTGTGGGAGTCACCGCCGATGATTATAGCCCGGTCGTCAATGGTGATGTCGTTGAGCACCTTATGGATAACGTCCGTCATGGCGTGGTACTCACCCTTCGGGTCGCGCCCTGTGACAAGGCCGAATTTGTTCATGAACGCCATGAGTTTCGGCGTATTGGCCTGGGCCTTCTTATCCCACACGGATGCCGTGTGGCAGCCTGACTGGTACGCCCCGTCCAGCACTGGCGAAATCACAGTGGCGGCCATCGCTTCCAGTTCCTGCACGGTCATAGGCCCGGTCGTATCCTGCGAACCCACTATGTTCACCTTCACCATCGCGTCTGAGCCAGCGTGCAAGACGGTACCTTCGGGCACGCCCAAGGCGTTGCGGTTGAATATTTTCTCTACCGCCGTCAAGCCCTGGCCCGGGTGGGTTACCACTTTCGCCGGCGCGAATACCGGCTTCGGTTCCACACCCAGAGTCTCGGCGGCAAATACCTGAAGTTTCTTGCCAAAGTCGATGGCGTAAGAACCGCCGGCTCTCATGAACTCTACCGATTGGGGCGAGAAGGAAGCAGAGAGATCCGCCAGCTCCTTGCCACCTTCAGAAATTAGCTTCCGAGTTTTCGTATCGATCGTTAGGGTCGTACCAGTGGAGACTGAGTACTTCTCTTCAAGGACCGGGTTGCCGTCATTATTGATGATAGCGTTCCCATCTCCGTCGACCTTCTTGACCCAGTTCTTTAGATCAACGCCTATGCCACCAGTGACGCCCACCGTTGTTTGGAAGATCGGCGAAATACCGTTTGTACCGGCGACGATCGGGGCGACGTTAACGAAGGGTACGTAAGGGCTGGCTTGTTCACCCATCCACAAGGCTACGTTGTTAATCCCCGACATGCGCGACGAGCCAACACCCATAGTGCCCTTCTCGGCAATCATCATTAGGCGCTTGCCCGGATGTTGGATCTTGAGAGCCTCAATCTCCTTCTGGGCTTTTTCTGAGATGAAACTTTTACCGTGCAGTTCGCGATCAGCGCGCGAATGCGCCTCTGCGCCTGGCGACATGAGGTCGGTGGAGATATCTCCTTCCGCCGCCACGTAGGTTACGACCTGGATTTTATTCTCAATCTCTGGGAGTTCGGTGAAAAACTCGGCGTTGACGTAGCTTTTCAGAATCTCCGTAGCGATAATGTTTCTGGCATTGAAGGCCGCTTTCAGGCGGTCTGTATCGGCGTCGTACAGGAAGACCTGTGTTTTCAGAACAGCCGCGGCTGCCTTCGCGATTGCGACGTCGTCTCCTAAAGCGAGATCAAGCAGCACTTTCACGGACGGTCCTCCCTTCATGTGTGAGAGGAGTTCGAAGGCGAATTCCTTGGATATCTCCTCGACCGAGGCATCACCTGTGATAATCTGACCGAGGAACTTTGCCTTCTCTCCGGCCGCGCCGGTCGTCCCCGGCAACGTGTTATAGATGAAGAGGTTCAGAGACTTTTTTCGGTGCTCGTGATCAATATCCTGAATTTGCGAGATAAGTTCTGCGACCAGCGCACCGTCCTCAATCGGCTTTGGGCTCAGGTCTTGGGTCTTCCGCTCTTCGACCTGGGTGAGGTAATCTGTGTACAAGCTCATAACCATCCCGACGCTTTGAGATTGAATGCGGCCCGGTTTCAACACCGACTTAGCTCTTGGCAGACCCGCTGAAAAACCGATGCGACACGAATAATTCAGCAAGCATAAGCTTGCAAGGTGATTCGAACCAATTGATCCAGAGGTATTTATTTAATTGGTGTGCGCCCGCCGCGCAGTCAGGGGTCTAGTGTGACAGTTCATAGGCGAGATCATTCACCAGGCTTAATCGACGTCGGGTGAGTTCAACCCGCCCCACGGGCGCAGGCAATGCAATTGGGAACCGTCGGGTCGTAGTCCAGACGCTTGGGCTCAATATCCTCTCCGCAGACGACGCAGTAACCAAACCCCCCTAACTCGACTCGGGCCAGTGCCGCGTCTATGCGCTGCACCTCGACGCCGCGACGGCGTTCAGACTCCAAGGCCATAGCTTGGTTCTGGAGGGCGTCCATACGCGACAGGCGACCGACCATAGATTGGTCTAAAATCACGGGTTTGCGCTCGGTCTCCGTCAGTTTGGAGTCGCGTAACACTTCCTCACGTAATTTCTGGAGACGCTTCTTGAACGCTTTGTTGTTGATGCCCGCCATGAATTTCCCTTCCAATCGTTGGAATCGTCGCACGGACTGTGGTCGTGCTGCAACCATGAGGTCCCGCTGATGGACAGGTCCAGCATCGGGAACCTTGATCCTGCTTCGGGGATGACGTATCACCCGCCCAGTCTGCATTTCCTCCCATCACGTCCCGTCTTGAGGCCCGCATGAACATTCATAAATCCTTCCTGGCCTATATTAGCGCCGCCATCACCCAATTGGGAGCTGACGGCATCTTGCCCGCCGAACTGGACACGTCCAAAATTAGCGTCGAACCGCCACGCGAGGCCAGCCACGGCGATATCTCCACCAACGCCGCCATGGTGCTCTCGAAAGCCGCGAAGATGAAGCCACGCGATATCGCCGAACACTTAGCGGAGCGCCTGGGCGCACTGGACGCTGTAGCGGGGGTAGAAGTAGCAGGTCCTGGTTTCATAAATTTAACCCTGGCGCCCGACGAATGGCGCCGGTTGTTGGCAAAGATCCTTTACGCGGGCAAAGCTTACGGCGATTCTGATTTCGGCGGCGGCAGAAAGGTAAACGTGGAATACGTATCCGCAAATCCCACGGGCCCCCTGCACGTGGCGCATGCGCGTGGTGCGGTGATCGGCGATGCGCTGGCTAAACTAATGGCCAAGGCCGGATTTGACGTAACCACGGAATACTATATCAACGACGCTGGCGCCCAGGTTGAAGCACTGGCGCGCTCGGCCCATCTCCGTTATCGGGAGGCCCTAGGTGAAGATATCGGTGAGATGCCTGAAGGCCTCTATCCGGGCGACTATATGATCCCCGTAGGCGCTGCCTTGGTCGCTGAATACGGCGACGGGTACAAGGACGCGGACGAGGCGGCTTGGCTACCCCTGTTTCGGGATTTCGCCATCGACTGTATGATGGACACGGTCAAGACGGACTTGGCCGCGTTGGGCATCGAACAGGACGTGTTCACGTCCGAACGTGCGCTGATCGACGCCGGCGCAGTAGAGGACGTGTTCGCCACCCTCAACGACAAGGGCCTGATCTACACGGGCGTTCTAGAGCCGCCCAAGGGCAAAAAACCCGAAGATTGGGAGCCCCGCCCCCAAATGCTGTTCAGGGCGACCGAGTTCGGCGACGACGTCGACCGGCCCATGAAAAAGTCGGACGGAAGCTGGACCTATTTCGCCAACGACATCGCCAACCACCACGACAAGTTCAAACGCGGTTTTCCGATAATGGTAGACATATTCGGCGCAGATCACGGCGGCTACGTGAAGCGCATGAAGGCTGCCGTCACGGCCATGAGCGGCGGTGACGCAGACCTCGACATCAAGCTCTGTCAAATGGTCCACCTTAAGAAAGATGGCGAGCCCATGCGCATGAGCAAGCGGGCCGGCAACTTTGTCACGCTGCGCGAACTTATCGACGAGGCAGGGCGCGATGTGGTGCGGTTCACCATGCTGACCCGAAAACAGGACTCGCAGATGGAATTCGACCTAGATAAGGCGCTGGAACAGTCCCGGGACAACCCGGTCTTTTATGTGCAGTACGCGCATGCTCGCTGCCGTTCAGTGCTGCGTAACGCCACCGAGCTTTTCGACAAAGACAAACTAACCTCGTGGGCATTGGCCGGTGCGGACATGACCTTGCTGAAAGATCCAGCGGAGATGGAATTGATCAGGCAGATGGCCGGCTGGCCCCGGCTCATCGACGGTGCGGCCGAGGCGCGCGAGCCGCATCGGGTGGCCTACTACCTCCACGATTTGGCAGAATGTTTCCATGCGCTCTGGAACAAGGGTAAGGACGACGCGCGCCTCCGGTTCATTCATGAGGACGACACAGCGCGGACCCTGGCGCGTCTCGCGCTGGTCCAGGGCGTAGTGACAGTGATCGCGTCCGGCCTCAAAGTCTTTGGCGTGACGCCCGTCGAGGAGCTTCGCTGATGGGCAAGACTCGAAAGCTCACCCAGCACACCATGTCGCGCCACGTGCACGCACTTTGCCAGCAATGCGACCGAATGGCACACGCCTACGACTTGAGTGGCATGCCGCCGGCCCGGGACCGCGAAGTAGGATTTCACACTCTGCTTCGGATCATTATCGATCAGCAGATTTCGGTGCATGCGGGGGCGGCCATCTGGACCAAGCTGGAAAAACGGTTAGGCAACATTACGGCGACGCGTGTTCTGGCTGTTCGAGAAAACACACTTCGGAGATGTGGCCTATCGGGTCAGAAAATTCGCTATGCACGGGAACTGGCGATGGCGATCCGCTCGGGCGATCTAGATCTGGAGGAGCTACACAAGCTCGATGATGAGTGGGCGACAGCCCAACTCACCCAGGTGAAGGGAATTGGCACTTGGACCGCTGAAATCTATCTCATGTTCGCGATGGGCCGGCCCGACATCATGCCGGCGGGCGACCTGGCTCTCCAAATATCGGCCCAGAACCTAATGGGCCTGAAGGAACGGCCCTCCATCAAAGAACTCAGAGCCATCGCCGAACGCTGGGCGCCCTATCGGACGGCCGCCGCGATCATGCTGTGGCAGTTCTATCGTAAAATGCCGTTGATGGAGAAGGCTGCCGATTGACAACGGATATTTATTTCTGTCTGGCGCTTTTGATGATGAACGAAAATCAAACTTGAACGCCGCAATCTAGAGGGTGAGGCGATAAATTCAGACATTCGTATGCGTTCCATTCTGTCGGCAATGTTGGTGAACAGTCGACTGCGGGGTCGGCTTTGGCCGATGATGCGCCGAATCAGCCGATCTAAAAACGCGTGGGGTCAGCGACCCTTCGAGAGGTCTGAACCGTCCCACGTTCTGCTTCAAACGGTTGGCTCAATCGCCGTGCCCGACGCTTGGAAGGCAGGGTGGCATCAAAGCATTGCTGCAGCAATACCACTCCCTATCGGATGAAGGATGATGAACATAAGCGGCCAGTCATAGATACATACCGGCTGTTCCTAAATATTCCAAAATACCAGCGATCCGGTACCATCCCGGAGAGTGGGTCGTCGCGCCCACTTCGGCGAAAGCCAGCATGGCGCCAAAAAACGAGATGCAGAAACAGCATGCTTGATTGGCTGTGGTGGCAACCGTATAGTGCGCGCCTATGAGCGATCCGACGGACTCACCAACCTATCCTCACCGTCATATTCTCGGTATCGAAGGCCTTTCCCCTAACGAAATTACAGCGCTTCTGGATCGCTCGGAGGCCTACGTCGAACAAAACCGCCAAGCTGACAAGAAGAAATCCCTGCTGCGCGGGCGGACAATCATTAACCTGTTCTTCGAAAACTCGACCCGTACGCGCACCTCCTTTGAACTGGCCGGCAAACGGCTCGGTGGGGACGTGATCAACATGTCTGTCTCCACAAGCTCGATCAAAAAAGGTGAGACCCTTATCGACACGGCCATGACTTTGAATGCCATGCATCCGGACGTACTCTGCGTGCGTCACCCGTCCTCAGGCGCGGCAAAGCTTCTGTCGGAGAAGGTGAACTGCGCAGTCATCAACGGTGGCGACGGATCACACGAGCACCCAACCCAGGCGCTTCTGGACGCCCTTACCATCCGCCGACGGCGCGGCTCGCTTCAAGGGCTAATTGTTGCCATTTGTGGCGACATTCTGCATTCCCGTGTCGCGCGATCGAATATTCATCTGCTTAATACCATGGGAGCTCGGGTACGCCTGATCGCGCCGGCGACCCTGATCCCTATCGGTGTCGAACATCTTGGTGTCGAGGTGTTCCACGACATGGCCCAGGGTCTGGTAGATTGCGATATTGTGATGATGCTGCGCCTTCAGCAAGAACGCATGCACGGAAGTTTCTTCCCCTCCGTGCGCGAATATTTCGCCTTCTTCGGCCTCGATTACCCGAAGTTGGCCAACGCCAAGGCGGACGCTCTGATCATGCATCCAGGCCCCATGAACCGGGGCGTTGAGATTGACGCTGAGTTGGCAGATGACTTTGGCCGCAGCGTCATCCGCGAGCAGGTCGAGATGGGCGTAGCCGTCCGCATGGCTTGTCTGGAAATACTTACTGAGAACCTCGACCGTCCCGATGCGAGGAACCTGTAGATGGCTGGACGCGACGATACACCGGGTATGATCGCCTACACCAATGCACGGCTTCTTGACCCGGCAAGCGGCTTAGATGCCCTAGGTGCCGTCCTGACAGAGGGCGAGACGATCGTCGAGGCCCAGCCGGGCCTTTTCGAGAACGGCGTGCCGCAGAATGTTAGGAATGTCGATTGCCTAGGTGCATGCCTTGCTCCTGGCCTTGTTGACATTCGCATGCATACAGGTGAGCCCGGCGAGGAACACAAGGAGACGCTAGCGACGGCAGGACGCGCAGCGGTCGCCGGTGGGGTGACCACAATGGTCTGTCTGCCAAACACGGAACCCGTTATCGACGACATGTCAACGGTCGAGTTCGTTGCCCGCCGGGCCCGCAAACATGGCTTAGCTAAGGTTTATTGCTACGGGGCGATCAGTCGTGGCGTGGCGGGCAAGCAGATCACAGAAATGGGCATGCTAGCCGAGGCTGGCGCAGTTGCCTTCACGGATGGGCTCAAGGCCTTGGTGGACGCCCAGATCATGTCCCGAGCTTTGTCCTACGCGGGAACGTTTGATCTGCTAATCGTTCAGCACCCAGAGGAACCATCGTTGACTGTGGACGGCGTCATGAATGCGGGTGAGACCGCAACCCGCCTCGGGTTGGCAGGAATCCCGCTCGAAGCCGAAGTCATCATGGTGGAGCGCGACATTCGACTTGCCGACATGACCGGCGGGCGCATCCACTTTGCCCACATATCCACGGCTGCGGCCGTTGACGTTATCCGCCAAGCCCGCGCACGCGGCGTCAAGGTCACCTGCGACACCGCGCCGCCCTACTTCGCCCTCAACGAATTGGCCGTCGGCGATTACCGGACGTTCGCCAAACTAGCACCGCCCCTACGCGTCGAAAGCGACCGTCAGGCGGTGGTCGCCGGGTTGGTCGACGGGACCATTGACGTGGTCGCTTCGGACCACTTGCCCCAGGATGAAGAGGCCAAGCGTCTCCCCTTCAGTGAGGCAGCGTCCGGCGGGACAGGCCTTGAGACACTGCTGCCGGTCACCCTTGAACTAGTTCACAACGGCCATCTTGACCTTTTGACAGCACTCGGTTTGATTACGTCAAAGCCGGCCAAGCTTTTGGATCTTCGCGCCGGACGGCTAGAATCCGGCGCGCCAGCGGATTTGATGATTTTCGACCCGGACAAAGGCTGGAAAGTCACGGATAATAAACTCCATTCAAAGTCTAAAAATTCTCCTTTTGATGGGCGACCTGTACAAGGTCAGGTTTTGCGCACCGTCATCGATGGGCGCACGGTCTTTGAATTGGATGATAGACCTTGAGCGATACGCACTATCTCTATACTGCCGCTGCCGTCGGCGGGTATTTACTCGGCTCGATCCCATTCGGTCTGGTGATCACTCGAATGGCGGGCCTTGGGGATATCCGACAGATTGGCAGCGGTAATATCGGCGCAACCAATGTGCTGCGAACCGGAAACAAACCCTTAGCGCTCCTTACAATCGTTTTGGATTCTGGCAAGGGGGCAGCGGCGGCGTGGGCGGTCATGGTCTTCTGGGGCTTAGAAGCGGGCTTGATCGCCGGCTTCAGTTCGGTTCTTGGCCATAACTTCCCGGTTTGGTTGAAATTTCGGGGTGGCAAAGGGGTGGCCACCTCATTAGGCGTATTACTCGTTGCATCGTGGCATGTGGTAGCGGCGACATGTGCTGCGTGGCTGCTGATTGCCGGGCTGTCCCGATACTCCTCATTAGCATCCATGGGCGCCCTTGCAACGTCGGTTGTTTTCGCTGAAAATCTAAGTACGCGTCCTGTCACTTATCTAACGGCCGGACTGGCGTTGTTGGCTCTCATTCGCCATCGCGAGAACATCATCCGCTTGATACGCGGCCAGGAAAGCCGTATCGGCGAGAAGGCAAATTCCCCCTCTTAGACCTAAATGCCCCAGCTTCGGTAATTGACTGGTTGACGCGCATCTTTGGGAAATTCGACACGACGATTGAAGATGACTTGTGTTTCTGTCACACCGTTTTTCGACACGCCTTAACCTTTCCCTAAACACATTGATTTAAAATAATAATATCTTACTTATTTTGGTGCCCTCAGAGTCGTTCGAACGATACCAATGTTTATGCGAGGGTTGTGTGACAAAACAGATCGCCAGTTGACATTGCGGCTCGAAGTGCCAATTCTCCCGTGCCGATTGGAATAGCGTACGTGATTTTTTGACGGATTAGGGTCGCCATGAGCAGTGTTGTCGTTGTCGAGTCCCCGGCAAAGGCCAAAACCATTAATAAGTATCTGGGTAGCGATTACACCGTTCTCGCCAGCTATGGGCATGTCCGTGACCTGCCGCCAAAGGATGGATCGGTCCGTCCTGATGATGACTTCTCAATGAGTTGGCAAATCGACGACAAATCCCAAAAACATGTTCGCGAGATCGCCAAGGCACTTAAGGGCGCCGATCGCCTCTATCTCGCTACCGACCCCGACCGCGAGGGTGAAGCCATCTCCTGGCATGTACAGGAAATCCTTAACGAAACGAACTCCCTCGACACGATTGATGTAAAACGGGTCGTTTTCAACGAGATCACAAAAGACGCCATCTTGGCGGCCTTCGAAACGCCGCGGGAACTGGACAACGAGCTGATCGAAGCCTACCTGGCTCGCCGTGCCTTGGATTACCTCGTCGGTTTCACGCTCTCTCCCGTTCTATGGCGAAAGTTGCCGGGTAGCCGCTCGGCCGGCCGCGTCCAATCTGTAGCGCTCCGCCTGATCTGTGAACGCGAGACGGAGATTGAGAATTTCCTTCCTCGGGAATACTGGTCCATCAAGACGCTCATGGCCTCGCCAACCGGCGCTACGTTCGAGGCCGGGTTAACCCATATGAATGGCAAAAAAGTCGACAAGATGGACCTCGGGGACAAGGCTGCGGCCATGGCTGCGGTTACTGCAATCGAGGCCCGCTCATTTTGTGTTCAGAAAATTGAACGGAAGAAGACGCGGCGACACCCTGCCCCGCCATTCACTACTTCAACGCTTCAACAGGAAGCATCACGCAAACTGCGTTTTGGAGCGCGCCGCACAATG
>MDTG01216879.1_pt1 | contig 19750 bp, 23 predicted proteins | sample 811421 | NCBI WGS metagenome assembly MDTG01 (sample SAMN05326645, study PRJNA326480) | marine metagenome | isolation source: seawater | place: Pacific Ocean: South East | collected 2011
GAAATACTGGTTTCTTTTGTTTTTCTAGATATTTTTGCTTTTCTTTTCATAAAACCTCGAGAATTAAACAAAGATATATATATAATTGACTATTTTTTCAATAAATCTGAATTAACTATTGAAGAATTAAAATTAATCTCCACATAAGATACCATGAATACAGCTGAAAAATGGCATGGAACAACGATTGTGTTGTTAAGAAAAGGCAAAAATACTGTTGTAGCTGGAGATGGACAGGTAAGCCTTGGGAATACTGTTTTAAAAAGTAAAGCCAAAAAAGTTAGAAAAATTGAAAAAAGAGGTGTTATAGCAGGTTTTGCTGGTTCAACTGCAGATGCTTTAACATTATTTGAAAGACTTGAAGCTAAACTAGAAAAACATGCAGGGAATCTGCCAAGAGCCGCTGTAGAGCTTGCTAAAGATTGGAGAAGCGATAAATACTTAAGAAGATTAGAAGCTTTGATGGCCGTTGCTGATAAAGAGAACAGCTTTATTATCTCAGGAACTGGCGATGTTTTAGAACCTGAGGATGGAATAATTGGAATTGGTTCTGGTGGAAACTATGCTTTAGCTGCTGCTAAAGTTTTAGTAGAAACTGACTTAAGTGCTGAGGAAGTAGCAAGAAAAGCAATAAAAGTCGCTTCAGAAATTTGTGTTTTTACAAATAATAATATTACTGTTGAAAAAATTTGATTATGTCTGATACAAAAAAAGTTACTAACTTAAATTTAGTTAAAAAAGAAAAAAAGTTAGTTAGTTCAAAAGTTAGTGCCTTATCTCCAAGGGAGATTGTATCTGAATTAGACCGGTATGTTATAGGTCAGAAAGAGGCTAAAAAAGCTGTAGCAGTTGCCTTAAGAAATAGATGGAGACGTCAGGCCCTTGATGACAGTATGAAAGAGGAAGTTCTTCCAAAAAATATTCTTATGATTGGGCCTACAGGAGTAGGAAAAACAGAAATTTCGAGAAGATTATCAAAATTAGCTCAAGCACCTTTTATAAAAGTTGAAGCTACAAGATTTACTGAGGTGGGTTATGTAGGAAGAGATGTAGAACAGATTATAAGAGATTTAATTGAAATAGCTATTGCTATGGAAAGAGAGAAAAAAAGAAAAGAAGTAAACGCTAAAGCTCAATTAGCAGCAGAGGAAAAAGTTTTAGATGCTTTAGTAGGGAACAAAGCAAGTGTGGCTACAAGAGAAAGTTTTAAAAAAAGATTGAGAAATGGGGATTTAGATAACAACGAAATAGAAATTGAAGTGAACCAAGGTGCTTCTAACATGCAAAGTTTTGAAATACCAGGTATGCCTGGAGCTAACGTTGGAATGGTAAATATTGGAGATATTCTAGGAAAATCTATGGGAGGAAAAAAGGGTAAGAAAAAAAAAATGAGTGTTAAAGAGTCTCATGAAATTTTAATTGCTCAAGAATCAGACAAAATGATTGAAGAAGATAAAATTGTTCAAGAAGCCAAAAAATATACTGAAGAAAATGGTATAGTTTTCTTAGATGAAATAGATAAAGTTTCAGCGCGTGGTGATAGAGCTGGCGGAGATGTTTCAAGAGAGGGTGTTCAGAGAGATTTACTTCCCTTAATCGAAGGTACTACTGTGAATACTAAACATGGTCCTATTAAAACTGACCATATTTTATTTATAGCCTCAGGTGCTTTTCAACTTGCAAAACCATCAGACTTGTTACCAGAACTTCAAGGTCGTCTGCCAATAAGAGTAGAATTAAGTGCACTAAATGAAGATGACTTTAAAAGAATTTTAAAAGAACCTGATAATAGTTTGATTAAACAATACAAGGCTTTATTAAAAACTGAAAATGTAGACTTAGAATTTACAGATGATGGTATTGATATGCTTGCTAAACTTTCAGCTGAAATAAATTCTTCTGTTGAAAACATTGGTGCTAGAAGATTGCATACCATTATAGAAAAAGTATTGGATGAAATAAGTTTTAATGCTTCTGACAAATCTGGAGAAAAAATTATTATTGATAAAGACTACGTTCAAAATAATCTTGGAAATTTAGTAAAAGATACAGATCTTTCAAAATTTATCTTATAAGTTTTTTAGCTTTAAAATTAAAGCGCCCTCTCCACCATCTTTTAATTCTGCTACAGAAATATCAGATATCTTACTACTAAGCTCTATTTCAGAATTAATATAGTCTGGAATTGAATATCTAAGTTTACTTAAATTTTTTGACTGATAAATATTTTTATCAGTGTTTGAGTGCATTCCTTTCCCAGTGATAAGTAAAATTTCTTTATATTTTTTTTCAAAACAAGACAATATAATCTCTTGCACCTTTTGATTTGCCTCAACCAAGGTATACCCATGAAGATCAAATCTAAATCTTACATGATAATTAAATTTTTTAGGTGAATTTATATCTTTATCAAAAATATTAGTAGGATTTTTTGTGTAATCTTCCCAGGTCTTTAAATCTTTTGAAGAAATAGTCTCTTTTTTTTTCACTTACTAATAATCTCGGATAAATACCAAGTGGGATTTTTACTAAATATATTTTTAGAAAATTTCCAATGATCTGTGACTATCTTTATCTTATTAGGGTCCCCTTCAATAATTTCATTTTCTTTATTTCTTTTTACAGAAATTATCTCTGATACAAATTTAACAGTTGCACTAAATTCATTCTTTATTTTCTCAAACTTCTTCAATTGTGACTCCTTAATTCCTATAAAAGTTAACTCTGATTTAATATTGTTTTTATTTCTTTCTTTTATAGCTTCAGAAAAAGTTATGACCATTCTACCAGTTAATAAAGATCTTAGTTTTTCATTTTCTCCTTTCGCAAAAGAAGTGATGATCGTTTCATAAGCTATTTCTGCTCCTTTTAAAAATTCTTCTTTTTGCTTACCTTCAAAACCAGTATCTTTTATTTTTTCACTTTTAGCTTCTTCTTTTTTAAAATGTTCAAATTTCTTTTCAGAAAAATTTCCAAATGTTTTATCTTGATGGCCAGTTTTCCTTCCTAAGATATTTCTTAATCTTAAGATGATGAATCCAGCAATCATTGCTAGTAAAATAATATCTATATACCCAAAATTGTTGCTCATTTAATTGATAAATATACATTATTAATATATTTTTGTAATAGACAAATGAACTCAGTATTCCTTTTAATTATTGGTATTCCCATTTTGGAAATCATGGTGATGATCAAAATTGGCCAGCAAGTGGGGGCAATAAATACTATTTTATTAATTTTACTTACAGCATTCATCGGAATTTATTATGCCAGAATTGAGGGTATAAACACTATTAAGTCAGGTTTCATGAATTTGTATCAAAATAAAGTTCCAATTTATGAATTAATATCTGGGGCTTCTATAGCTATGGCTGCAGTGCTATTAATTATACCGGGGTTCATTACAGATACAATAGGTTTTATTTTGTTGTTTCCAATTACAAGAAAATTTTTAATTAATATCTGGTTAAAAAAAAATAAAAGAAATAACTTAAAAGATAAAAATGATGACATCCTTGAGGGAGAAGTAATAGAAAAAAAGGATGATGATGAACTATAAAATATTAGCAAAATATATTAAAGATTTAAAATTTTCTATACCTAATCCAGAAATTTTTTTTTTATTAACAAAAGATATATCTAATTATAAGATTAATATAGATATAAAAAGTATTCAATTTAAAGAAAAAATTATTGAAGTTGAAACCACATTACGTTTAAATCCGACAAAAGAAAACTTTAAAAAAATAGATGTGATGATAGCACATTCGACAATAGTTGAATTAAAAGATTTTAGTGCTGATAAAAAAAAATTAGAGGAAATAATATTAGTTAAAGTACCCACTGAAATTTATTCAGAAATTAGAGAGGCATTTGTATTTTTGTTTGAAAAGTCTGGATTTAAAAATATCAAAATTGATCAATCAGTAGATTTTAATAAACTTTATAATCAGAAGAAAAATTAATAATAATTTTTTTTAATCTCTTTTTTTAAAAAATCATTATGTTTTTCAATTTCTACTGCGCTGGGTTTTATTATATTTTTACAATATTGAGCTGAATTCTTTTTTCCAATATTTTTTTCTACCTCATTTAGCTCACTCAAAAAAGAAAATTTTGGCTCTTTAGCTTCAATAAGATTAATATAAACTTCTCTCAATAACTCACAGTCCAATAACGCATTGTGTTTCTTTCTTCTCGACAAATCAATGTTGTATCTTTTACATAGAGCATCTAGTGAATTAGAGGAACCAATAAACTTTCCTCGTGCAAGTTCTAAAGTATCAATTACTTGATTTTTTTTAATTTCGTTTTTTCTAACTAATCTTAACTCATAATTTAGGAAAGAAAGATCAAAAGGAGCGTTATGAATAATCAATTTTTTGTCTTTAATGAAATTAATAAAATTATCTGCTATCAAATTAAAACTTTCTTTTGTTTTTAATAACTCGGTGGAAAAACCATGTATCTTTTGAGCTTCTTCAGGAACATCTCTCTCTGGATTAACTAATTTATGAAATACATTTCCATTAGGAATTAAATCTTTAGTTTCTAAGCATGCTATCTCAACAATCCTATGTTTTTCTTTTAAAGAAAGTCCTGTGGTTTCCGTATCTAAAAAAATTTCAGTCATATCTATTAATTAAATTTTCAACCTTCTTCTTCAGAATGGCTAAATTTTTATTATTATAAATTACATGATCACTAATTTTTATTTTTTTGCTAGGCTTAATTTGTCTGTTATCTAAAGTTGTGAATATCTCCTTATTTCCTCCATACCTTTTAATTCTTATTTTTTTTAGAGTATTTACAAAAATAATAATATCAAAATACTTCATAAGCTTGCTTTCAATTAAAAGTGGAACTTCAAAAATTATAATTTTAGAATTTTTTCTTCTTTTCATAAAAATTTTCATTTCTTTTCTCACCAGCGGATGAATAATTAATTCTAGCTCTTTGAGTACTCGCTTATCTTTTCTTATAAGTTTTTTTATTTTATTTTTTAAGTTTCTTAAGTTTTTTAAATGAAATTTCTTTTTAATTTTTATCAAAAAATTTCTTCTTTTGTATAAATTGGCAACAACTTTATCAGCATCATATATGGGATATTTTTTCTTAGACATTAATTTAGCAACTGTAGATTTTCCAGATGCTAAGGAGCCTGTAATTCCTATCTTAATCATTTTCTAGTAGTTGAAGGACTCTTTCATCCACGGAAGGTTTAATTCCATGCCAAGTTTCAAAAGCCAATTGAGCTTGATAGGCAAACATTTTTTTTCCATTTTCAGTTTGACTTCCTAATTTTTTTCCTTGTAAAAGAAATTTTGTTTTTTTTGGGTTATAAATTACATCATAAAATAATTTATTAGAACCACTCTGTCCAAAATTTAATTTTAGTTCATCTTCTACCTTTAAACCAACACTTGTTGCATTAATTATCATATCAAAAGGTTTGATATCCCCCCAGTCGGCTAATTCTATATAGGGATATATTTTTTTCATATCTTCAGCTTTTTCTTTGGTTCTATTGCTCAAAATAATTTTAGATGCACTCATTTTTTTAAGCGCTAAAATAATAGAAGGCGCAACACCGCCTGCGCCTAAAATAAAAATCTTTTTTCCTGTTACATTATAATCTATATGATTTAATCCATGTTCAAATCCACTAACATCTGTGTTATCTCCAATAATAATATTATCTTTGTTGTAAATTGTATTTACTGATCTAGCTTCATTTGCAATAGGAGTTAATTCGTCTAAAAAAGGTATTATCGACTTTTTAAATGGAACAGTAACATTTATGCCATCAATTTTACCATCCTTCATTTCTGAAACAACTTTCTTAATATCGAGTTCATTAATTTTTTTTATATTGTATACAGCTTTGATATTATTTTTTTTAAACCAATAATTATGTAATTTTGGTGATAAAGAGTGGTCAACTGGATTTCCTATAACATAAAATTTTTTCATTTTATTGTATTTAAATATTCTTTTATTTTTTTTACTGGCAAGCCCATAATTGTATTTTCATCACCTTCTATTCTTGAAAATAAAGATCTTCCATCTGCCTCTATTTGATAAACACCATATGCGTATAGTTCTTTATCTTTAATTTTCTTTAAGTACGATTTAATTTCGTCCAAATTAAGTTGTTTCATTTGTAGATCTGAATCATCAGTATAATGCCAAATCATAGAGCCATTTTTAGATATGCATACTGAACTTATTAGTTGATGTTCTTGCCCGTTTAACTTTTGAAGTATATGAAGGGCTTCCTCCCTACTTTTTGGTTTTGATATTAATTCACCTTTTAAATCAATTACGCTGTCAGCTCCTAAAACTAATTGATCAGGTTTTTTTTTGCTTACTTTATTTGCTTTAAGTTCTGCCAAATTTTTAGATATTAGTTCTGGAGTAGCTTTTTCATTTAATAGGGACTCTTTAAATTGATCCTCGTCTATATTGGAAGGTATTACCTCACATTCAATTGCATTATCTTCTAGAATTTTTTTTCTTACTCCACTCTTAGATGCCAATATTATTTTCATTTATTCTTTTTGATATCTAAAATTTTAATTATAGATGCTGCTGTTTCCTCTATTGACTTTCTTGTAACATCAATACTTGGCCAGTTATATTTTTGGAATAATTTTTTAGAATCGTCTAATTCTTTTTTTATAGACTCAAGGTCAGTATAACTTGATAGATTGGTTTCTTTCATTATATTTACTCTATTTCTTCTAATGTCTGATAGTCTTTTCGGATCTGTAAATAGGCCAATAACACATGATTTAAGATTATTTGTTTTAAGGATATCGGGAATTTCTTGATTCATAACCAAGGGGATATTAACAGTTTTATACCCTCTGTTTGCAAGATAAATGGACGTTGGGGTTTTTCCTGTTCTACTTACTCCTAATAAAACTATGTCGCTCTTATCAATATCCTCTGTTTTTTTTCCATCATCATGGTTCATGGTAAATTGAATGGCTTCAATTCTATCATAATACTCTTTATCAAGAACATGTTGAGCGCTAGGTTTGTGTGATGCTTTCTGATTTAAAAGCTTTGAAAAAGTTAAGATTAGGTTTCCTAAAATGCCGAAACATGGAATTTTCTTTTCATCACACTTTGTTCCTAAATACTTTGCTAATTTTGTTTCTACAACGGTATACAAAATTATTGGATTGTTTAATTTTTCACACTCTTCGATTATTTTATTAATTTGTTGCTCTGTTCTTACAAAAACAAATTCTTTTTTTTCATAATCAAAATTTTCAAATTGAGATTTTAAAGAGAGAAATATCCTATCTAATGTCTCTCCGGTTGAATCTGAGATAAGATATACATTGTATTTTTCGCTCATAAGTATGTTGGTAATTTTTTTATAAGTTCTTTTTATACATTCTATTTTTTTTTCTTAAAAAAATCTTAACAATACTTAACACAGTTCTAACATTTTGTTAGATGTTGATATTAATCAATATAACTTGATAACAATGTGAATATTTAAAAAAGTTTATTAAAAACGCCCTTTTTTACTTAATTATATACGAAATAAGATGTGTAAAAATATGTATAAATAGTTATATCACTAACCAACATGACCAATTACAAATAACATTTTTTAAATATATAATTATATTAATGAGTAAAATAACTAACTGTTTAATAAATAAAGATACTTCTTGTTTTCCAATTTGGTTTATGAGACAAGCTGGTAGATACCTTCCTGAATTTAGAAAAATAAGATCTAAAAACCCAAACTTTATTAAATTATGTTTAAACAGTAATCTAAGCTCCAAAATAACCCTACAACCAATTAAAAGATTTAATTTAGATGCTGCAATAATTTTTTCAGATATTTTAATGATTCCTTATGGTTTGGGACAGGAAGTAAAATTTATTAAAGACAAAGGTCCAGTATTATCAAATTTTAATTTAGATAAATTTTTAGATAATAATAAATATGATTTTGTAAAAAAAATGTTACCTGTTTACCAAGCAATAAGAAAAACAAGAAGAAACCTAAATAAGAAAAAATCTTTAATCTCATTCGTCGGGGCACCATGGACATTAATGATTTATATGCTGAAACTAAAGAAAAGAAATAACACTATAAATTTAAAACTTTTAGAAGAGAAAAAGTTAGAAATAAATATTATATTTAACAAATTAAATGATTATTTAAAAATTCATATAGAAAATCAATATAAAGCGGGAGCCGACGTGGTTCAAATCTTTGATTCTTGGGCTGGATTAATACCAAAAAAATACCTAAATTATTATTGCTATATGCCCAATAAGAAACTTGTAGAGTTTTGTAAAAAAATAAATCTTCCTGTTATCTGTTTTCCAAAGGGTATTAAGAAAAACTATTTAGAATTTTTAAAAATAGTAAAACCAAATGGGTTAAACATAGATTATGATGTTAATCCTCTTTGGGCTAAAACGAACCTTAAAAATGTTTGTTTACAGGGAGGCATGAACCCAAAAATTTTACTTAAAGGTAAAAAAAAAATATTTAATGAGGTAGATAAGTATTTAAGAATTTTTAAAAAAGAACCTTATATTTTTAATTTAGGGCATGGTCTTCTTCCAAAAACAGATCCAAATATTTTAAAAGATGTTATTTATAGGGTAAACTCATTCAAATGAAAAAGGCTATTATATTGTTTAATCTTGGCGGCCCTGATAATTTAGATGCAGTTCAACCTTTTCTTTTCAATCTATTCAACGATCCTGCCATTATAAGTCTACCAAAAATTATTAGATATCCTTTGGCTAAACTTATTTCTAGAAGAAGAGCTCCAACTGCTAAAGCAATTTATAAAGAAATGGGAGGTCGATCTCCAATTTTAAATGAAACAGAAAAACAGGCGCAAGCTATTGAAGAAAGTTTGAAATCTCAAAAAGATAATTACAAATGTTTTATTGTTATGCGTTGCTGGAATCCTAGAGCAGAAGAAGTTATTGAAAAGGTTAAGGAATTTAAACCTGATCAAATGATTCTTTTACCTTTATACCCCCAATACTCGGGAACAACTTCCGGTTCATCTATTAACGAATGGTTAGAAATATGCAAAAAAAATAAAATTAAAACCGATATCAAAATTATTTGTTGTTATCCAACTGAGGATAATTTTATTCTATCGCACATAAACTTATTAAAAGAAAAAATTATTGCTAAAGATTTATCAAAAACTACTGTTATTTTTTCTGCACACGGTCTTCCTGAAAATAAAATAAAAAAGGGAGACCCTTATCAATGGCAGATAGAGAAATCTGTTGAAAAAATCATAAGTAAAATCTCAATGAAAAATTTGAATTACATATTAAGTTATCAAAGCAGAGTGGGACCTTTGAAGTGGATAGGCCCATCTACAGAAAAGGTAATTTCCGAAATAGCTAAAAAAGGAAATAATATTATACTAATTCCTATAGCTTTTGTTTCTGAGCATTCTGAAACTCTAGTTGAACTTGATATTGAATATAAAGCATTAGCTAAGAAAAATGGTTGTGGAGAATATATACGTATTCCAGCCATCACTATTAATAAGGATTTTATACATTCTTTAAAAACAAGTATATTGAAAGCTAGTAATGGAGAGAGATTTACTTCTTCTATAAACTGTCCCGAAAAGTTTAAAAAATGTCCGAGAGTTATGGAAATATAAACATATGAATTATTATCTTTTATTTAAATCATTACACTTAATAGCTGTAATATCTTGGATGGCAGGATTATTATATTTACCAAGAATATTTGTATATCACTCAGAAAAATCTAAAAATAAAACTATAAGTGAGACTTTTAAGGTAATGGAAAGGCGTCTTTTTTTCTACATTATGAACCCGGCTATGATCTTATCTTGGATTTTTGGTCTATTATTAATTCATTCAACTGGCTTAGAAAGCTCTCCTCTTTTATGGTTGAAGATTAAATTTGTTCTTGTTTTTTTATTGACCTTTTATCACTTTTTTTTACTTAATTGTTTGCGAAAATTTAATGTGGATCAAAACAGTTATTCTCCTAAATTTTACAGAATCATCAATGAAGTACCGACAATTTTTCTTATAATTATTGTATTTGTTGTTGTATTTAAGCCATTATAAGACTTGAAATTATTATAAAAGAACCTATATTACTTATAAGTTACTTACCTTATAAAAAATCAATCAAAATATGAACCTAGAAGAACTCAAGAAAAGAAATCCAGCGGAACTTATTAGTGAAGCAGAAAAATTAGGAATTGAAAATCCTAGCACACTTAGGAAACAAGAGATTTTATTTGCTATATTAAAAAAGTTAGCAGAAAAAAACGAGCAAATAACTGGATCAGGTGTGCTGGAAGTTTTACAAGACGGCTTCGGTTTTTTGAGAGCTATAGAATCCAACTATTTACCAGGCCCAGATGATATTTACGTTAGCCCAAGCCAAATCAGAAGATTTGGCCTTAGAACAGGTGATTCTGTAGAAGGAGAGATCAGAGCACCAAAAGATGCTGAAAGATATTTTGCTTTGTTAAAAGTTAATAAAATAAATTTTGATGAACCAGAAAAAGGTAGAAATAAAATAGCTTTCGATAATTTAACACCCCTTTATCCCAATGAAAGAATAAAGTTAGAAATTGAAATAAAAAAGATTGAAAAAAACCCAGACAACACAGCAAGATTAATCGATCTTGTAAGTCCTATAGGTAAGGGGCAAAGAGCTTTAATTGTATCTCCTCCAAGAGCTGGAAAAACAATTATACTCCAAAATATTGCTCAATCTATAACTGCAAACCACCCAGAATGCTATCTAATGGTACTGCTGATCGATGAAAGACCAGAGGAAGTAACTGATATGCAAAGATCAGTAAAAGGTGAAGTTGTTAGTTCTACTTTTGATGAGCCAGCTTCAAGACACGTAGCTGTTGCAGAAATGGTTATTGAAAAAGCAAAAAGATTAGTAGAACACAAAAAAGATGTTGTTATCTTATTAGACTCTATTACTAGATTGGGAAGAGCGTATAATGCTGTTATTCCTAGCTCGGGAAAAGTTCTAACAGGAGGAGTGGATGCTAATGCTCTTCAAAGACCAAAAAGATTTTTTGGAGCCGCAAGAAATGTTGAAGAAGGTGGTTCTTTGACAATTATTTCAACCGCTTTAATAGATACTGGAAGCAGAATGGACGAAGTAATATTTGAAGAATTTAAAGGTACTGGTAATTCAGAATTAATTTTAGATAGAAAAGTGGCTGACAAGAGAATTTATCCTGCTCTTGATATAACAAGATCAGGGACTAGAAGAGAAGAACTTTTATTTGAAAAAGATGATCTTTCTAAAATGAATGTTCTAAGAAGAATCATAAGTCCAATGGGAACTATGGATGGAATAGAGTTTTTAATTTCTAAATTAAAAAATACTAAAAATAATGCAGACTTCTTTGAGTCTATGAATAAGACGAATTAAAATTTTTTTCAAACTCAAGTAATCTTCTTTTTAATCTAACCCCACTAGGAGCACTAAAACCACCAAGAGAACCGTCAGATTTAATTACTCTATGACATGGTATATATATTATATGTTTATTCTCACCACAAATGCGCCCAACATACCTTGGGGAAATCTTTAGTTTTTTTCCAATGTCACCATAAGTTTTTGTGTTTCCAAATTTAATTTTTTTCAATTCACGCCAAACTCTCTTTTGTTGGTTTTTCCCAATCATTGATATTGTTAGATTAATTTTATTTTTTTTAGATGTTAAAAAATTTTTGAAAAATTTTTTTAAATTTTTAAGATTCTTTGTCAGCCGACCTCTATTTTTTTCCTTTTGAAACAGTATTTTTGTTATTTTATTGTCTATTTCAGTAGCTGAAACCCACCCAAACTTAGTGTTAAAAGAAATGGTATTTTTCATATAATCTATATTATGTAAAAATAAAAAAAAAAATATATGAATATATTTGCGCTATCAACAGGAAAGGGCCCTTCAGGAATTGCAATTTTAAGATTATCTGGAAAGGATAGTCTTCATATTTCAAAGTTAATAACTAAGAAGAATCATATCAAATCTAAAGAGGTAAATATTTGCAAGTTTTATGATCCCTCAAATAACAAAATAATTGATGAAGGTTTATTACTTTGGTCTCCAGGACCGAGTAGTTACACTGGAGAAGATCTAGTAGAGTTTCACACTCATGGTAGTAATGCTGTTGTAAGATATTTTTTAAAGGTACTTAGTGAGCAAGAAAACTGTAGATTAGCAGAGGCAGGAGAATTCACAAAACTTGCATTTCAGAACAATAAAATGGATTTAATCGAAGCTGAAAGTATAGGCGACCTTATTAATTCTGAGACAGAAATGCAGAGGCAACAGGCAATAAAACTAGTTCAAGGAAACGCATCAAATCACTATAACGCATTGAGAGAAAAGTTAATTAAGTCCCTATCCTATATTGAGGCAAAAATAGACTTTGCAGAAGAGGATCTTCCCGAAGATGTTTTAAATGATGTTCAGGTTTCAATAAAACAAGTTCGAAAGGAAATCAAGAGTATACTTGAAGATCAAAAAATTGGGGAGAAAATAAGAGATGGTTTTAAAGTTTCTATTGTAGGCGAAGTGAACGCAGGAAAGTCTTCTTTGCTAAACCTTATTTCAAAAAGAGAAGCAGCGATTGTATCAGAGCAAGAAGGAACCACTCGAGATATAATTGAAGTTTATTTAAATATTGATGGGTATCCCATCATTTTAGCAGATACAGCTGGAATCAGAAAAGCAAAAAATAATGTAGAAAAAGAAGGTATAAAAAGAGCAATTAAGAAAGCTAAAGATGCAGATATAACGCTGATCATATTTGATCTAACAAAAAAAACCATTAATAAAGATTTAAAAAAACTTATTAATGATGATTGTATTATAATTTTTAATAAGTCAGATTTAACAAAAATAACACCAAATAATAAATTTGATAAAAAAGATCAAATTGTAATATCAGTAAAAGAAGGAAAAAATATTGATAGATTAATTAAAGTTATAAAAAAAAAACTTTCAACTAAGTTTATGAAATCTAGTAATATTTTGATAACTAGAGAAAGACATAGAATCAAACTTGAAGCTGCTTTAAAAGAAATAGAAAAATTCCTATCAAAAAATCATTCAAAGGAAATCGAAACAGCTGCAGAAGACTTAAGACTGGCAACAAGACATCTAGGTAGTATTGTAGGAAAAGTAGATATAGAAGAAATATTAGGCTCCATCTTCCAAGATTTTTGTATCGGGAAATAACTATCAAAAATACAGCTTGTAAATCTGTTTTTCATCGGTACATTTGTTATATGTGCAATTTTGATTATGACGTAGTAGTTATAGGTGGAGGACATGCTGGCTGTGAAGCAGCAGCTGCATCCGCTAGAATGGGTGTTAATACAGCACTTTTTACACATAAAATTGAAACTATAGGTGAAATGTCATGTAATCCAGCTATTGGAGGTCTTGGTAAAGGTCATCTTGTAAGGGAGATTGATGCTTTAGATGGAGTAATGGGCAAGGTAACTGACAAGTCGGGCATTCAATTCAGATTATTAAACAGAAGCAGAGGTCCAGCAGTAAGAGGACCTAGGACTCAATCAGATAGAAGCCTATATAAAAAGTATATGCAGGAAAGTTTGTTAAATTATAAATATTTAACTGTTAAGGCAGATCCGGTAGTGAAATTTATTTTTGATAAAGCCGAAGTAAGAGGTTTTGTATGTCAAAGTGGTTTAGTGATTAAATGCAAGCAGCTTATACTCACTACAGGAACCTTTTTAAACGGATTAATACATATCGGTGAAACTAAAATTCCAGCTGGAAGATATGATGAAAAACCGTCTACAGGATTAAGTGAACAACTTGCAAAATTCAAAATGAAAATCGGAAGGTTAAAAACTGGAACTCCTCCAAGACTAGATGGATCGACAATAAATTATAATGATATAGAAATGCAAGAAGCAGATGATGACCCTTATTTCTTTTCATCCTTAACAAAAGGGTTATATAACAAACAAGTTTCGTGTGGTGTAACCCATACGAACGATGAAGTTCATAAGATTATAAGTGCCAATATATCGAAAAGTGCCATGTACTCTGGTAGCATTAAAGGTGTAGGGCCGAGATATTGCCCATCCATAGAAGATAAAATTGTTAAGTTTAAAGAAAAGCAAAAGCATCAAATCTTTTTAGAACCTGAAGGATTAAAGGACAGCACTATTTACCCAAATGGCATATCCACTTCTCTCCCAGAAGATGTGCAGCTCAAAATACTTAGTAAAATAAAGGGTTTAGAGCAAGTAAAAATGAAAAGAGCTGGTTATGCAATCGAGTATGATTATGTTGATCCTAGGGAACTAAAAGCAACTCTTGAAACCAAAAAGATAAAGTCTCTTTTTTTAGCAGGACAAATAAATGGAACAACTGGTTATGAAGAAGCTGCTGCCCAAGGACTTATGGCAGGAGCGAATGCTGCTTTAAAAATTAAAAACGAAAGAGAATTTATTCTAGATCGCTCAGATTCTTACATTGGAGTTATGATAGATGATCTAATTACCAAAGGTGTCTCTGAGCCTTATCGAATGTTTACATCAAGAGCAGAGTATAGACTATTGTTAAGAGCGGATAATGCAGATCAAAGGTTAACCCCCCTAGGTATTAAAACAGGTTTAGTAAAAAAAATAAGAGAAAAGAAGTTTTTAGAAAAACAAAAAAAGCTAGTTCATATACTTGATTGCTTAAGGGGAAATTTTTTAACCCCAAATGCTGCTGAGAAACATTCAATTAAAATTGCTAAAGATGGGGTTAAAAGATCAGGATTAGAAGTCTTGTCTCTTAAAGATGTAAATTTAGGCAAGCTTAGATCAATTTGGGCTAATATACCTCAATATGATCACTCTATAGATATACAGGTTGAAACTGATGCTCATTACTCAGGATATCTAAAAAGGCAGTCACACGATATAGAGGCATTTAAAAAGGATGAGGGTATATCAATACCAGATAGTATAAATTATGATTCATTTAGCGGTCTTTCTAACGAAGTAAAGTCTAAGCTAAAAACTATTAGACCAAAAACACTTGGACAAGCCTTAAGAATAGATGGAGTTACCCCTGCAGCCGCTATAATACTACTTAGTTTTATTAAAAAATCTAAATTTCAGAAAACTGCTTGATTGAAGTGGATAAAGTAAAGGAAATTCTAGTTAATGAGCTTGGATTTTCTAATGAATCGCTTGATAAATTGAATATATTTCATAATGAACTACTAAAATATAACGAAAAATATAATTTGATATCCAAATCTACTGAAAAAACTATTTGGTGGAGACATATATTAGACTCTGCTCAAATTAATAGATATATTGACTTTAAAGACTCAGATTCACTTTCTGACCTAGGATCTGGAGCTGGTTTTCCTGGATTAATTCTTGCTATATACAATAATAACCCAAAATTTCACGTGAAATTATATGAAAAATCGCCAATTAAATCTCAATTTTTAAGAAGTTTAATCATCAGTCTTGGAATTAATTGTGAATTGCAAGGAAAAATAGATAATAACTCATCTATAGAATCAGAATATATAGTTTGTAGAGCATTCAAAAAAATAGATGAAATAATGAGAATTTCACGTGAAATTGCCACTAAAAATCACAAAATTATAATACTAAAGGGAAAAAGTGCACAAGAAGAAATAAATAAAGCTTTCAAGGGTCAAAATATAAAGTATAACTTAGCTGATAGTATAACTGATAAAGATTCGAAAATTATTTTGATAGATTTTATTAAAAATGAGCGGAACCATAGTATCAGTAATTAATCAAAAAGGGGGAGTAGGTAAAACTACTACCGTTATAAATTTAGCAACAGCTCTAGCACAAAAAAAGAAAAAAATTTTAGTTATAGATCTCGATCCACAAGGTAATGCAACAACAGGTCTGGGAAAATCTAATCAAGAAGAAAAAAAAAATATTTATAATTTATTAATCGGAAAGACAACATTGAAGGAAGCTATACAGGAGTCCAATATAGGTGGACTCGACCTAATTTGTTCAAACTTAGATTTATCGGGTTTAGAGGTAGAAACTGCAAATGAGTCGAACAGAGCTTTTATTCTCAAAGAAATTTTGAAAAATGAAAAGAATAATATTTTATCAAATTACGAAAGTATTTTCATAGATTGCCCACCTTCACTTAATCTTTTAACTATAATGTCACTAGTGGCTGCGGACGAACTTTTAGTTCCCCTTCAGGCAGAATTCTTTGCATTAGAGGGAATCACTCAATTAGTTAAAACAATTGACCGTATAAAAATTAACTTAAATCAAAAATTAAAAATTAGAGGAATCCTCTTAACAATGTTTGACAAAAGAAATAAATTATCATCTCAAGTAGATGACGAAGCCAGAAAATTTTTTAAGGAAAAAGTTTACCAAACAGTTATCCCTAGAAATGTCAGATTATCAGAAGCACCCTCCCATGGATTACCATGTGTAGTTTACGATAAAAATTGCCTAGGAAGTAAATCGTATTTAAACCTGGCAGATGAATTTTTAAATCAGTCAAAAAACTCAGTGAGACCAATAGTATGAGCAAATCAAAAAAAAAAGGATTAGGTAGAGGGCTATCAGCTTTATTTGGAGACTCTAATTTAAAGGCTCAAAAAGAATCCAACGATAGTGGAAATGTAGAGATAAAAAATGACATAAAAACCGCACTAATTGGTGATTTAAGCAGGAATCCATTTCAGCCTCGAATTAATTTTGCTGAGGATAAGATAAACGATCTTTCTAAATCTATTAAACAGAACGGGTTAATACAACCCATTGCTGTCAGAGAAGATAAAACAGATCCAGGTCGTTATGAAATTGTTGCAGGTGAAAGAAGGTGGTTGGCTGCTCAGAAAGCTGGACTACATAAAGTTCCAATAGTTGTTTTAGCTTTAAATGATAGTCAAAGTTTAGAAGTAGCTATCGTAGAAAACATTCAACGTGAAAATCTTAATTGCATAGAAGAGGCTAACGGTTATCAAAGATTAGTTAAAGAATTTGGTTATGAACACGAAAATATAGCAAAGCTTATGTCCAAAAGCAGAAGCCATATAAGTAATACTCTTCGTTTGTTGTCCCTACCACCAGATATTGTTTCGATGCTAGAGGAAGGTTTATTAACCGCAGGCCAAGCAAGACCTCTTATAGGATTATCAAATGCATCATCAATTGCAGAAGAAATTATAAATAAAAAATTAAGCGCAAGGGAAGTTGAAAAAATTACTAAAGTTAGTAAAAAACCTTTTAAACTTGCAAATAAAGTTGATGTGAATCTTATTAATATTCAAAAAAAAATTGAAGAAACTCTTGGTTTAAAAGTAAATATCGTAAACAAAAAAAATAATTCTGGAAAAGTAATTGTAGAATATAAAAATTTAGAGCAATTTGAATTACTCTCTAAACTTTTACGAGGGAATTAGAAGCTTTATTACAAATTTCGATTAATAAATTTTTAATTATAAGATCATTTTTGGCTTGGGAACTTTTCATTAATAACTCTATTTTATAGATTTGTTTCAATATACTTTGCAACTTTCTTTTATTCCATTTTTTAAGTTGCAGTAAGTATATTGGCTTGTCTTTCCAAAAAATTTTAGGCTTTAAAGTATCTAATGCTAGTTCATCATCTTTTGTTTCTCCATTGATGTTTTGAATTTCTAATAATTTATTTGTTCTCATATTTATTTGGTTTAAGTAGAAAAAAACGTCTTCATCCATGATTTCTACTTCACCCATTAGTTTATTTACTCTAATTTTATCCCCTAAAAATGACGCATCTCTAACCTGGCTAAAACTGTTGCTAGACTTGATGTTTAGAAGCTCCTCAAGTTCTTCTTTGTTGATCTTTTTTTTAAAAAAACAGTTTTTTACCTTTGTTATTTCATTTTTAATTATTTTTCTATTTAAGTTCGAGTTTGAGATAATAATATTTACTATTTCCTGAGTTAAACCCTCATGTCCTTTAAGTTGTGTGATAATATAATTTGATAGAGTTCTTTCGTTGTCTTCGTAACAGGCGATAACACCAAGTCCTTTTTCTTTTTCAAAATAATTTCTTAATTTTGATCTTTTTTCTAAAATATTAGAAAAAATATATATGTTTACATCTTTAATTTCTCTATCAAGAGTTTCACTTATTTGGCTGAAAACCTTATCTGTTATCTCATGAAGAAAAATTAATTTTTCAGAATTAAACAAAGATGAATTATTTATATGATTAAATAAAATATCTTTATCTTTAATAATTTCTTCTTCAAAGAGATTTATTATCTCTGCATTTTTTTTTCTTTCTTTTATTTTTATTTTAATGTCATCTTTTATACCTTCGTTTTCCCCATACATTAAAATAGATTTATATTGATCTAAAAGTTCTGTACTCTTTTCAATTATATAGCTTTTTAAAATCATTAGAGTTGAAAATTCATTTTTAAGAAATTTACTATGTCCTCAGATATTTGTTCTGCTAAAGTCAAGGTAGTTTTTTTTTCATCTTTTAACGTATCAGAATGACTACTTTTTACTGTAAAATCTGATGATCTTGTAAACTTTTTAATTATCTTTTTAGAGTTTTTAATATTTAAAGCCGAAAAATCAGCGCTAAAAATTAAATTATATTTTGTTGCATTACCTGAGATATTTTTTTCTTTTATATTTTTTTCTTTTTCTAAATTTATTTCAATATCTAAAAGCGTTGTAGCCGAGGTGGATGAATTTAAGGTTATTTCATTTTTTAATATGTAGCCTATTCTATTGTCTCCAATTACTACTATATTATTTATACCGTAGCTATTTTTACTATCTGAATTAATTTTTTTAAAACCACATGATGATAAGAGCAAGAAAATTATTGGTAAATATATTATTATTTTTTTTTTCATAAATTCTTATTTAATAAGAAAATTTATTATTCTATTTTTAACATAAATAGTTCTAAAAACTTTTTTATTTTTTATATATTTGCTGACTTTTTCATTTGCTTTACTTTGCTCTATTGCATCATTTTCCTTTAAGCCTTTTTTCATTTCTAAAACTTCTCTTGTTTTACCATTAACTTGTACAGCAATTTTAATAGTTTGTTGATCTATAAGTTTTTTGTCAATTTCGGGCCACTCAGGCAATTTTTTATCACCTAGTTTTTCCAAACACTCTCTAGCTAGATGGGGTACGAAGGGAACTAGGATTTTCATAAAACTGTTGATAATACTTAATAAAGTTTTATTACTTACTTCTAATTCGAGATGCTCATTAATCAAATGATATACCTCATAAACATTAGCAATCACAACATTAAGTTGAAAGGCATCAATAAGTTTTGTGATTTTAAAAGTGTAATTATTGAATTTAGTTATAAGTTGTTTTTCAACTAACTCAGAACTTTTTTTATCTTTTCGGTTTAATATTTGTAAATTTAAATTCCAAATTTTTTGTAAAAACTTATAAGCGGCATTCACACCTTGATTAGACCATTGTATATCTTTTTCTGGAGGACTGTCAGACAATATGAACCATCTTACAGAGTCTGCCCCATAAATTTTTATCATACTCTCAGGGTCAATAATATTTTTTTTTGATTTCGACATTGCCTCTGAGGGACCAACTAAAATTATACTTTTATCAGATTTTTTTACATATCTATTTTTATCATCTTTTTCAATTTGATCCGGGCTTATCCAA
>MDTG01133370.1_pt1 | contig 19748 bp, 16 predicted proteins | sample 811421 | NCBI WGS metagenome assembly MDTG01 (sample SAMN05326645, study PRJNA326480) | marine metagenome | isolation source: seawater | place: Pacific Ocean: South East | collected 2011
AGAGATGTGGCGGACACTCTGCGCTAACCCACTCGGTGGGGGCCCCCGTACTAACGCCCAAAGCTGGTTAAAAGCCCTTTGGAGGTTAGGTGTCATGCACTCCTATGCTACCCCAATTCATATCGTTCGTGAGTCCCAGCCGGACATTCCCGTCTGGTGTTTCCGTCCGGAGCGCGTCACCGCGTCGGCGAAATGGTTTCGCGAGTCCTTCTCGGCCGAGCCGTTCTATGCCGTGAAGGCAAACCCCGGCGTGCACGTGCTCGACGCCCTCTGGGCCGGCGGCGTGCGCAGCTTCGATTGCGCCTCCGATACGGAAGTCGAGCTGATCCGTACACGTTTCCCGACAGCGCGCATCGCGTTCCTGCACCCGGTGAAGAACCGCCGTGCGATCGCCCGCGCCTACAAGGAATTCGGCGTGCGCATCTTCGTCACCGATACGATGGCGGAACTGAACAAGATCCTTGAGGAAACCGGCTATGCCGACGACCTGACGATCATTGTCCGTGTCGCCGTGTCCTGCGACGGCGCCGCCCTGCCACTGGCCGGAAAATTCGGCGCAAGCGCTGAAGACGCCGCGGAAATCCTGCGCGAAGCCCGCCGCTATGCAGACGAGCTGGGCGTGTCGTTCCACGTTGGCAGCCAGGCTCTGAAGCCAACGGCCTGGGCAACCGCCATGGCCGACGTGTCGCGGATCATCATCACCGCAGGTGTCACGGTCGATATCGTCGATGTCGGCGGCGGCTTTCCGTCCGTATACGCTGACAACGCCCCGCCGGCGCTGGAATCCTATGTCGCCATGATCGAAGCCTCGTTCGAGGAAATGTTCGTTCTCGAAAACGCAGACCTGTGGTGCGAGCCGGGCCGTGCGCTGGTCGCCGAATCGGAAAGCCTGCTGTGCCGGATCGAACTGTCGAAAGACGGCGCGCTCTATATCAATGACGGCTCCTATGGCGCCCTCTATGATGCCGTGCACGAGCGCTGGCAGTTCCCGAAACGCGCCATCGCCGGTGACGGCCGCAAACTGCACGGCATGAAGCCTTACCGCGTCTATGGCCCGACCTGCGATTCGACCGACAAGTTCCCGGACGAGATCATGCTGCCGGCCGGTCTGACCGAAGGCGACTATATCGAGTTCGGCAACCTCGGCGCCTATGGCCGTGCCATGTCCAGCCGCTTCAACGGCTTCGGCGAAACCGAAGTGGTGGAAGTACAGGACGCACCGTGGCCGAGCCTTTACGGGTCGGTCGGTGCCGAAGTCGTGTCCATCGGGTCCAGAGCCACGCTCTGAAGCTCCGGAAAACCGTATCGCCTGAGGACGAGCGCGAGATCCGCCTCGTCCTCGGGATGACTGGTCAGATAAGCGTGCCCGCCAATACCGCGCGCCTCGGTCTCTACCGGCAGTACACGGATGGTCTGGCGCGCAATTGCAGCCCCTGAATCGACATAGCTGACAGGCTGGGGCGCGCTGGCAATCAACTGGCCGCGCACAAGCGGGAAATGCGTGCAGGCCAGCACGATCGTGTCGATCTTCTCCCCGCCCGGCACATCGAACAGGGGCGCCTGCGCTTCGGCAAACCGGTCGATATGGATGTCCTCCCCCCGCGCATGCGCCTCGGCCAGCCGGACCAGCTCGATACTGCCATGCATTATGACGCGCAGATGGCCGGCGAATTTCTCAATCAGTTCGGACGTATAGGCCCGGCGGATCGTGCCGGGCGTCGCCAGCAGGCCGATCGTGCCGGTGCGGGTAAGCTGGGCGGCAGGCTTGATCGCCGGCACGGTGCCAACGACCGGAATGTCGAGCGCGGCACGCACATCCTGCAGGGCGAGCGTCGAGGCGGTGTTGCAGGCGATGACGAACACGTCCGGCCGCACCCGGTCGCAGAGCGCCTTGGCCACTTTCGGCAGGCGCTCGCGCAGGGCCTCGTCAGATTTGTCGCCATAGGGAAAGAAACCGGAATCGGCGGCATAGTGCACACCAAGCACCGGACCCAGCGCGCGGATCTCCTCCGCAACCGTCAGGCCCCCGACCCCGGAATCGAAGACAAGCACCCGCCCGCGGGCAGGAGACGGAACAAAATTACCGGGCAGCATCTCAACCATGAAGAAAACCTAATCGCATTCGCAAAAGGCGAAAACGGGGCAAAACCCGTGGCGATTTTCAGGCCCAGCGCGCATCGATGCCATACCGGCCGGGCGCAATCCTGCCAGCCTCAACCGACAGGCCCGCCTCGCGGCAGATGATGTCTGCGGCGGCAATGTCCCACAGGCCGCAGCCCTGCTCCACATAACCGCCCAGCCGCCCGAGTGCGACGGAGGCCAGAGAGAAGACGGCGCAGCGGTAACGCACCACGGCATAGCCCTGATCGCGGAAGGTCTGCGCCCGGGCATCGGTCTCCGGCCCCGGCTCGAAGTCGTTCTCTCCGAGCGCCACGATCTTTACCGGTCCGCGCGATGCGGCGCGGGGCTGAGCGACCCCGTTCACGCGCAGGCCAGTCCCGCTTGCCGCGGACAGCAACAGGCCTAGTTCCGGCAGCGCAATGGCCCCGAGCGTCGAAACGCCCTGCTCGATATATCCGGCGGAAATGCCCCAAAGCGGCAGACCGAGCAGGAAATTCGATGTCCCGTCGATCGGGTCCAGCGCCCAGCCGGTGATCCCTTCGCCAAGATGGCCGCCCATTTCCTCCCCGATGATGCGCCCTTCCCCGAATTCATCTGCCAGACACTGTCGAAGCAGAGCTTCGACTTCGAGGTCTGCGCTCGAGGCGAACTGGCCGGCTGATTTCTCGTCCACGACCAGCGTCTCACGCCTGCGCGTCCAGGACAGGGCCAAGTCCGACGCTTCCTGCATGATGTGTTCAAGCGGTTCGAGCGCGGCTGTGCCGGAATTCACGGTGAAGCCTCCATCATTGCGCGCAAAGGTTGCGCTTTGGCGTCATCTGACGGTCGCCGCAGCTCTCTGACAAGGGCCACCCGGTAAAGTCGCCGCCGCTTTGTGATTTTGAAAACCTGCCGGCTGATGCTTATTTGGACCTCAACCACCTCCCGGATCGCCGGGAGCTCTGCAGGCTTTGCGCATGTTCTTGATGAGATCCTTCTTTCTGGCAGGCCTCGCCCTGTTCTTCGCGGCCCAGCAGGCGCTTTGCGCCTGTGACGCGCCGCAGGCCCAGATGGCAGGAGCTGTGGAGATGGCACACAGCATGCCAGCCGGTCATGCCTGCGATGAAATCCAGGCGCCGCATCACGACAAATCGGCCTGTCCCCACTGCAATGCAGCTTCTGACCTGATCGCGCAAACCCCTCACGCCATGGCCACACCGGCCCTGCCAGTCAGTGCGGCCCCGGCGGTGTTCCTGCCATCCGAGGCATTCAGAGTCTCGGCGCCGCCCCAGCGGCCGCCCAAATACATGCTCTACGAAGCGTCCGGCCCGCCACGGCTGACGCCGCTCCAGCTGAAAACACGCTTTCTGAATTGAGACCGGCCCGGTGGGCTGCGCCGCCTGTGCGCCTGCCCGTGATGCCTGTTCTCTCAATTCAGAAGGAGTCTTCCCATGTTCAATCGACGGCATTTCCTGCAGGGCAGCGCCCTGATGGGCCTTTCGTCCCTGCTGCCCGCTTCGCTGCTGCCGGCCTGGGCCCGCAGCGCCAGCGACGGCAATACCGGCCTCGCACCCACCACGGCGACGGAGTTCAACCTATCCGTCGGCCGCTTCCCGGTCCGCATTGACGGACGCACCGGCGAAGCGGTGGGCGTCAACGGCACGTTGCCTGCGCCGCTGATCCGCTTTCGCGAAGGCGACGAGATCACGCTCAACGTCACCAACACGCTGGACGAAGACACCAGCATCCACTGGCACGGCTTGCTCGTGCCGTTCCAGATGGACGGCGTGCCTGGCGTGACCTTCCCCGGTATCCGGCCGGGTGAGACATTCACCTACAAATACGCCGTGCCGCAATCGGGCACTTATTGGTACCACTCCCATTCCGGCCTGCAGGAACAGGAAGGCGTCTACGGCCCGCTCATCATCGACCCGCATCATCACGACCCGGTCAGCTATGACCGCGAATATGTGCTGGTCCTCTCCGACTGGAGCTTCGAAAGCCCCTACCGGATCTTCGCCAAGCTGAAGAAGATGAGCGATGCCTATAATTTCCAGCAACGCACCATGGGCGACTTCCTGAAGGACGCGCAGGAACGCGGCCTCGGTTCCGCCTGGGACGAGCGCGCCATGTGGTGCCAGATGCGCATGTCGCCGCGCGACATCGCGGACGTAACGGGCGCGACCTATCACTATCTGATCAACGGCCACGCCACCGCCGACAACTGGAACGGCATCTTCCAGCCGGGCGAACGCGTGCGGCTGCGGATCATCAACGCCTCGGCCATGACGATCTTCAATGTCCGCCTGCCCGGCCTGCCGATGACCATCGTGGCCGCCGACGGCCTCAATGTGCAGCCGCTGGAAGTCGACGAGTTCCAGATGGGCGTCGCCGAAACCTATGACGTGATCGTCGAGCCGAAGGACGACCGCGCCTATGCGTTCGTTGCCGAAAGCATCGACCGTTCCGGTCAGGCAGTCGCGACGTTCGGGCCGCGCCCCGGCATGCGCGCCGAAGCCCCTGCCCTGCGCGCTGTCCCGACCCTGACCATGAAGGATATGGGGATGGATCACGGCTCAATGGATCATGGGAGCATGGACATGGGCGGGATGGATCATTCCGAAATCGACCATGCCGCGATGGGTCATGACATGAGCGCGATGGAGATGTCCGGCCATGAAGGCCACGACATGGGTGGTATGGCAATGGACCACTCCGCACACGGCATGACAGAAGACGCCAACTGGCCGGTGGAAAAAAAGGACATAAAGCGCGGCCCCGGTGTCGCAAATGTCGCCATGATGCCGATGAGCCGTCTTGATGAACCCGGCATCGGACTCGAAAACGTCAGCCACCGGGTGATGCGCTATTCCCAGCTGCGCAGCCTCACCCCCAATCCGGACCTGCGCCCACCCGGCCGCGAGATGGAGATCCACCTCACCTCCAACATGGAACGTTATATGTGGAGTTTCGACGGGGTGAAATTCTCGGAGGTGAAAGAGCCCATCATCTTTCATGAAGGCGAGCGCCTGCGCGTGACGCTGATCAACAACACGATGATGCCACATCCGATCCACCTGCACGGCATGTTCTTCGACCTCGTCAATGGCGGCGGTGATCATAAGCCCCGCAAGCACACCGTGATCGTGAAACCGGGGGAAAAGCTCTCCTTCGACGTCTCGGCAGACCATGTCGGCGACTGGGCATTCCACTGCCACCTGCTTTATCACATGCATGCCGGCATGATGCAGGTTGTCTCAGTCCTGCCGTCTACGGACAAACCCGCAATGGACCATGAGCATATGGACCACGACATGCCCATGGAGCACGAAATGCCGATGGATCACGACATGATGGATCATTCCGCCATGGGCCACGACAAGCACGGGGAGATGAAGTGATGCGCAGAACGCTTCTTTCCGCATTCGCCGCGCTCGCCATCGCAACAGGTGTCTCGGCGCAGACGCACGACCAGCATGGCGACGCTTCAGGCGACAAGCCCTGGTCCCAGGCCGATGCCTATTTCGACCCGGCGGAAATGGACGCCGCCCGCGCGCATGCACAATCGCACTCCGGCGACACGCCCTTCGCCATGATCCGGTTTGACCGGCTGGAGGCTCAGTCCTTTGACGGGGAAACCGTCGGCGTCTGGGATGCCGATGCCTGGTATGGTGGGGACATCAACAAGGTCTGGCTGAAAACCGAAGGCGAATATTCCTTCGAGGAGAGCGACCTCGAAGAGGCCGAAGTCCAGCTGCTCTGGTCCCGCGCCATTTCCCGCTACTTCGATCTTCAGACCGGGGTGCGCTATGATTTCGAACCGGATGGCCTGGCCCACGCAGTTCTGGGTGTACAGGGTCTCGCCCCCTATTGGTTTGAAGTCGATGGCGCCGCCTTCCTCAGCGAGAAAGGCGACCTCACCGCCAGTTTCGAGGCGGAGTATGATCTGCTCCTCACCAACCGGCTGATCCTCCAGCCAAGGCTGGCAGCGGGCTTGTCGGCGCAGGACATTCCGGAGCGGGCGCTTGGCTCGGGCCTGACGAAGCTGCAGGCTGGCCTCCGCCTGCGCTACGAATTTGTCCGGGAATTCGCGCCCTACATCGGGGTCGAACACAGCGCCAGCTTCGGCCGGACGGCTGATCTGATCGAAGCGGCGGGCGGCGAGGCGGATGAGACGCGCTTCGTCATCGGTATCCGCACCTGGTACTGATCCGGCGGGTCTGGTCCAATCCCACTATACAGACCCCTTTGTTTTCCTTGAAATAAAGGGGTCTGCATCGCCTTTGGCATGAGTCTTGTTGTGCGTTGCAGCATAGAGGCGTACTGTTCAGGACAGAAAAGGGATACAGGACTGATGGAATATTGGCTTATGCCCTGGCGCGCGACATTGTCTGTTGCGGCCGCCACGCTCGAAACCACGCTGGTCATGCAGAAGAGCCTCGCCGGCCTGACAGGGATGAGCGGCTTTGAGCCGCTGGATGAAAACCGCCTGCGTGACGCCTTTCATTCGGCCGCTGACGTGAACCTGCGCCGCTGGGGCGATACGGCGGAAATGCTGCAGAATCTGCCATCCTGGTACCGGGATCTTGGCCGCATGCCGGGCGACCTGATGACCGACTGGTTCGACGCCCATCACCGGACCGCCAGCACCGACTGATCCGGCGCAAGCCGTCAGGCGTCTTCGGCCTTGCGCCGCATGGCGGGAAGCCAGACGGCGAACGCGGATCCCTGCTCCATCACCGTTTCCACCGCCATGCCCCCGCGATGGTGGGCCATGATGTGTTTCACGATGGCCAGGCCCAGCCCCGTGCCTGTGATCTTGCCGCCGCGGCTCTGGTCTGTGCGGTAGAAACGCTCGCCGAGGCGCGGCAGGTGCTGGCGTTCGATGCCCGGCCCCTCATCCTCAACCCGGATCCACACCGCCGGCTCGCCCGGGCCCGGCCGGTTGACCGACTGCAACAGCGTCATCCGCTCGCCATTCTCCCAGACCTGGCCGGACTTCGCCCGCGCTTCGACCGTATCGGCCGCTGCGCCATAGGTGACCCGGACCGTACCGTCCTTGCGGCAATATTTGATGGCGTTGGAGATCAGGTTCTCGACCACCTGGATGAGTTCGTCCCGGTTGCCGATGACCGGCAGCGCCTCATCGGTGCCGGAGACAACCAGCGTCACCCCGCGTTCGTCCGCCATGCCGCCCAGTGCGGCTGTGCCAGACACCAGCACGTCCTGCATGTCCACCGTGTCGCGCGGGGCGACCTGCTCGGACGACTCGATCCGGGACAGGGACAACAGGTCTGAGATGAGGCGGGACATCCGCTCCGATTCCACGGCCATGATGTCCAGGAACCGGCCCCAGCTTTCCGGGTCATCCTTTGCCGGGCCGCGCATTGTCTCGATGAAACCGGACAAGGCCGTCAGCGGCGTACGCAATTCGTGGCTGGCATTGGCAATGAAGTCAGACCGGGCGCGCGCTGCCCGTCGCAGCGGGGTCAGGTCCTCCAGCACGATCAGCACCCGGCCGGCATCCAGCGGCCGGGAGACATGCGCCCGCCAGGTCTCATTCGGCCCGGCATCGACATCCACGGCCAGCGGCGCATCAACCTGGGTGTGGATGGCCTTGTCGATCGCCGACAGCAGCGCCGGGGAGCGAATGACCGTCGAAGCACGCGGCCGGACGCGGTTGTCGAGGCGCAGAATGTCCTCCGCCTCGGCATTGAAGGCAATGATCCGACCGTCGAAATCGATCTCGAACGCCGGCAGAGGCAGGGCCTTCAAGGGAATGGACGCCGCCGACGGGCCGGGCGCAATACTGTCTGCTGCGCCGTCCACCACGGCCGAGGCCGGCAGGACGGTCGCCGACCCGACATAATAGGCCCAGGCAACAGCGCCCGCCGCGATCAGGGCGGCAGCGGATTCGATCAGTCCGATGGAGCCGGTCACCAGCAGCAGCACGAGAACCGCCGCAAAGCACGATATAAGCACGACAAAGTCACGGACCCGCAGGGTCGTGGCACGGCGTATGCCTCTTTCAGCCCCCTTCTGGGTCGTGGTTGAAAGCACTTCAGTCATGCGGTTTCCCGGTGGGATCCCTTCCACACACTCGTAGCTTTTAGGCGCTATCGCGACAGCGGGAAGATGCCAAGCCCTTCCCGGCTGGCTGCCTCAGCATGCATCGCTGGCAGACCTGTATATAATTATTGAAAATCGATAATTCCTCATTGACAGTCGAGTAGAGCGAGCGTAACGCAACTGCTTATACCAACAGGAGCAATGCCGAAGGCATGAAACGATCAATCCTCTTCGCGGGCACGGCAATTCTTGCGGCGTGCGCCTCCTCTCCGGCAAATATTGGCGGTCTTGCGGGCGAACCCGTTGATTTCTTTGCGCAAGCTCCGGACGCTCCGGCAGAATGGACCGCAAGCGGTGTGGCCGGCAAAGCACCGAAAGGCGACTGGCTGAGCCAGTTCAATGACCCCGTGATGATGTCGCTGGTTGCCGAAGCCCTGGAAAACAACCCCACCCTGAAATCCCGCGCCGCCACGATGCGCGCCGCCGAAGCCGCTACGCGGAGCGCGCGCTCTGCCGGCCGGCCTGGCCTCAGCGCCTCGGTGACCGCAGGCGGCAACTCCGTGGGCGTGGAGACACCGACCGGCACGACCCGGACGGAGAGCGAAATCTACGGCGTCGGCCTCGATGCAAGCTGGGAGCTGGACCTCTGGGACCGCATCGGCGCGTCCGTGAATGCCGCCGAAGCCGACTATGCCGCGTCCGAAGCCGATCTGTCCGCCGCAGAACTGTCCCTGGCGGCCCAGACAGCCATTGCCTGGATCAATCTGAACGAGGCAATCGCGCAGGAGCGCGTGGCCGAGCTGACCTATGATGCCCGTGATCGTGTCCGCCTCCTGACCGAGCGCCGCTTCCAGCGCGGCCTGGTCGATGCCCTGGATGTGCGTACTGCCCGGTCGGCCCTGGCCAATGCCGAAGCCACGATTGCCACCCGCCGGCAGATCACAGGGGAAACGGCCCGCCGCCTTGAGATCCTTCTTGGACGCTATCCCGCTGCAGAAATTGCCGCCCCGGCGGAACTCCCGTCGCTTGGCCCGCTGGAGCCGGAAGGCAACCCTGCCCTTCTCCTGTCGCGCCGTCCGGATATTGCCGCCTCCGAAGCCCGGATTGAAGCAGCCGGCATGCGGGCCGAAACCGCCCGGCTGGCCATGCTGCCTTCCCTCACGCTGAGCGGCAGCGTGTCGACCACTGAATCCGATCTCGCCGATGCATTCGACCCGGAGCTCATCGCCGCGCGCCTGGTGGCCAATCTGATCGCACCGATCTTTACCGGCGGCCGCCTGGATGCCCAGCGCGATGCGGCGGTCGCACAGGCCGAAGCCGCTGTTGCAAACTATGCCAACATCGTCCTGTCTGCCTGGGGCGAGGTCGAGAACGCCATCGCCGCCGACCAGTATCTCGCAGAGCAGGAACAAGCCCAGGCCCGCGCCCTTGAAGAAGCCCGCCTTGCCGAAGACCTTGCCCTGCGCAAGTATACAACCAGCGGCACGCTGACGATCTTCAACCTGATCGATGCCCAGACACGGCGCCTGACCGCGGAAAGCCAGCTGATCTCAGTCAGCGCCAACCGCGCCACCAACCGTATTTCGTATCACCTCGCCCTCGGCGGCGGATTGCCGGTCCTGACCGCCTCGACCGCAACGACGCCCACCGAAGCCGCCGCAGAGTAAGCCCCAGGAGTCCCGCCCCATGGCCCGTATCATCGCCATCGCCGCCCCGATCGCCATCATCGCCGTCCTCGGTGTCGGCGGAGTTGCTGTCCTGTCAGCGCTCAAGCCGGAACCGGAAAAAGCCGAGGAAGCCCGCATCGGCCTCAACGTGTTCGCAGAGAAAGTCCGCAAGGGCGATCTTCAGATCACGGTCGAAGCACAAGGCGAAGTCCGCCCGCGCCGGGAGATCATCGTGGCGCCGCAGATTTCCGGCCGGATCGCTTATGTCTCTCCGGACTTCATCGATGGCGGCTTCATCAAACAGGGCCAGCTGCTGGTCCGTGTGGAAGCGGCCGACTATGAACTCGCCGTCGTGCGCGCCCGGTCCGGCGTGGCGTCTGCCGAACAGGGGCTGACCCGCGAAATCGCCGAGGCCGAACTTGCCCAGCAGGATATTGAAGATCTCGGCATCACCAATGTCTCGCCGCTCGCCCGCCGCGAACCGCAGCTGGCACAGGCCCGCGCCGCACTGGATGCGGCCAAGGCGCAGCTGAAGGATGCGGAACTCGCCCTGGAACGGACCGCCGTCTACGCACCGTTCTCCGGACGCGTCTGGGAACGCGATGTCGATATTGGCCAGGTCGTCGCCACCGGCCAGTCTCTCGGCCGGATCTTCGCCAATGATGTTGTCGAAGTCTCGCTACCGCTGGATGATGAAGAGATGGGCCGCCTCGGCCTTCCCCTTGCCTTCGCCGCCAGCGAGACACAGCCGGGCCCGAAAGTCGACTTCAGCGCCGTGGTCGGGGGCGTTGAACGCCACTGGACGGGCGAAGTCGTCCGGACCGCTGCGGCCGTCAATTCTCAGACACGCCAGATCAACGTGATTGCCGAACTCAAAGATCCCTATGGCAAAGGCGCCGACAATGGTGCGCCGATGGCACCGGGCCTGTTCGTCAATGCCGTGATTGAGGGCAAAACCATCCCGGACGTCCTGATCGCGCCGCGCGCGGCCCTGCGCGGCGATGACCGGATCTTCATCGGCAATGCCGATGAAGGCACACTGTCGATCCGCACGGTCGACCTGATCTATTCCGATACGGACGGGGCCTATGTCCGGTCTGGCATCGAACCCGGCGAGTTCGCCATCACCTCCCCGATCCAGGCCGCCTTCGACGGCATGAATGTGACGGTGATGGAACGCCAGCCGGACGGAACCATCAAGACTTACGAACCGACGGAAGACACGTCGGACGACAAAGAAACCGAGGAAACAGCCATGCGTCTCTCCAGCGCCAAGGGAGCCTCTGAATGAAAGGCATCGTCGCCTGGTTCGCCCGCAACGCCGTTGCCGCGAACCTTCTCATGATCGTCTGCTTCGTCGGGGGCATCTTCGGATACACCGCGATGGAGCGGGAAATGTTCCCGATCGGCACGTTCAATGGCGCGACTGTATCGATGGCCTGGCCCGGCGCTTCGCCTCAGGACATCGAGGAACAGATCGTCACGCGGATCGAGGAAGCTGTGGCCGACCTCGACGGCATCAAGCGCATCACATCGACCTCTTCGGAAGGGTTCGGTTCGGTCAATATCGAAGGCCAGAACGACATCGACATGATGGAGTTCCTGGATGAGGTGAAGTTGCGCGTCGACCAGATCAACAATCTGCCTCAGGCAGCCTTCCAGCCGCAGGTGCGGCGATGGGAACAGCGCGGCCAATTCATGGGTCTGGCCATTCACGGCAAGGTCGACGGCCGGGAGCTGAAACGCCTCGGCGACCGGGTCCGCGACGACATCGCCCAATTGCCGGGCGGCGAGCTTGCCGAACTCCAGGGCACGCTGGACGAACAGGTAAATATCGAGGTCACCGAGGAATCGCTGCGCCGTTTCGGCCTGAGCTTCGCCGATGTGGCCAATGCCATTCGCCAGTCCTCTCTCAACTCCTCCGGCGGACGGATCGAGTCCTCCACCGGAGACGTGGCGATCACGGCCCGCCAGCTCGCGGACACAAAAGACCAGTTCAACCGCATCATCATCCGCCAGACGACCGAACAAGGCACGGTCCGCGTGGAGGACGTTGCCAATGTCATCGACGGCTTCGTGTCCGACAAGTTCAGCGCGCTTTATGGCGGTGAACCAACCGCGTTCGTGATGATCCCGGCGCCGGACAAGATGGACGTCGTCAAATACACCAAGGGCTTCCGCGATTATGTGGAGCGCGCCAACGATCCGAAGAGCGGAATCCTGCCGCAGGGCGTCAAGATCGACATCCTCTGGGACGATTCAGAAGCCTTCAACGACCGCATGAACCTGATCATGTCATCTGCCCTGCAAGGTGCGGTGCTGGTGTTGATCGTCCTTCTGCTGTTCCTGCGCCCGATGGTGGCCTTCTGGGTGACGATCGGCATCATGACCGCGTTCGGCGGCGGCATCCTGATCCTTCCTTATCTGGGCGTTTCCTGGAATATCCTGTCGACCTTCGCCGTGCTGCTGGTGATCGGCGTGATCGTGGATGATGCCATCGTGGTGGGGGAGAACATCCACAGGGAGGTCGAGAGCGGCCGGCGTGACGGCATCGATGCGGCCATCGTAGGAACGCAGATGGTTCTGAAGCCGATCATCTTCGGCGTCCTGACCACGATTATCGCCTTCCTCCCCTGGGCCTTCCTCAGCGGGCCGGAACGGCAGTTTACCCAGCAGATCACCTTTGTGGTCGTCGCGGCGCTCGCTTTCTCGATCATCGAATGCATGCTGATCCTGCCGGCCCACCTTGCCCATATGAAAAAGCAGAGCTTTGACGGGGCGAGCGGCGCGCTGATGCGTATCCAGCGGCGGATCGCGGACAGCCTCCTCTGGTTTGCCAACAATATCTACAAGCCGGCGCTCGAGTTCGCTCTGAAGTTCCGGTATGCGACGATGGCCCTGTTCTTCTGCCTGTTCTACCTGGCCTTCAACCTGTCAGCCTTGAAGATCGTGCCGTTCAAATTCATGCCCGAGATCGAAGCTGACCTGATCCAGGTGCAGATCGAGATGCCGGACGGCACGCCGTATGAGCGCCTCATCCAGGTGCGTGACCAGCTGCAGGCCGGCATTGAGATCAGTGAACAGCAGACCAAGGACGAGCATCCGGAAATCAAGGACGGCCTGATCCGCGACGCATCCGTCATCGCCTACGGCACCAATGTCCGTGCCTTTGTCGGTCTTGCTGCGCCGGAAGACCGGCCGGACACAATCCGCTCCAAAGACCTTGCCGAACTGCTGCGCGCGAATGTCGGCGAGATTCAGGATGCCGAAGAGATCAACTTCGCCTTCACGTTCAATGACAATGACACGGGCGTCCGGTTTGCCCTCAGCAACCAGAACCTCGACCGCCTGCGGGAAGCCGCAGAAACGGTGAAGGCGCAACTGGCGACCTATTCCAATGCCTATGATATTGGCGACAATCTTTCATCGGCTGCCGAAGAGATCCGGATCAGCATGAAGCCAGGGGCCGAGACCCTTGGAGTCACTCTGGCGGATGTCTCCCGCCAGCTGCGCCAGGCCTACTATGGCGAGGAAGTCCAGCGCCTGCCCCGTGATGGGGAAGATGTCCGGGTCATGGTACGCCTGCCGGAATCCGCCCGTGAGGACCTCGACAGCCTGAACTCCCTCCGTGTGCGCACGGCAGATGGGCGTGAGATTCCTGTCACCCAGGTTGCCGACTTCTCCTACGCACCAGGTATCAACCGCATTCAGCGGCGCGACCGGATGCGCTCGGTCTACGTCTTCGCTGAAGTCAAGGGCGAAGGCGGACGCGGCGAGATCATGGCGGACATGGAATCGAATTTCTGGCCGAAATTCCAGAAACAGTTCCCGGACGTGAAGCGCGGCGAAGCCGGCGGCTTTGAAGAAGAAAACCAGTTCATGACTGAGATCGGCCGTCTGTCGCTGATGGCGATCGGGGCCATGTACATCCTGCTGGCGATTGCCTTCCGCTCCTATGCCCAGCCCCTTCTGCTGATGATGGCCCTGCCCTTTGCCTATGCAGGCGCCCTGTTCGGCCTCTGGCTCTGGGATACGCCGATGGCGCTGTTCTCCTTCTTCGGCATTGCCGCCGCAGCGGGGGTCGTGATCAACGACAACCTCGTGCTGATCGACTATGTCAACAAACGCCGGGAAGAAGGCGCAGGCGCCGTTCAGGCCCTGGTCGATGCAGGTGTCTCGCGTTTCCGCCCGATCCTGCTGACGTCGCTGACCACAATGGTCGGGATCCTGCCCCTGCTCTCACAGCGGTCGGTTCAGGCCCAGTTCCTGAAGCCCATGCTGGTTGCGCTGGGTTCGGCCGTCGGGTTCGCGATCTTCATCACGCTGTTCCTTGTGCCGGCGATGTACGTGATCGGCGCAGAGATCAAGCGTGTGTTCGCCTGGACCTGGGGCGGGCAGCCATTCCGCCATATTGGCGACGGCTACTCCGGCCATGTCACGATCGATGAAGAAGAACTGATTGGCACAAGCGGCGGTCATGACAGTGACAGTGACAGTCCGCCTATGGCGCCGGCCGAATGATCTGCTACCAATTTACCATGAGACATGCCCCTCGCTCGTTGCGGGGGGGCATGAGATTTGAGCAAGGAGAGACTCAGGATGAAACACCTTCTGATCGGCACCGCCGCAATCGCGCTGCTGGCCGGATGCGCACCGAAAGCGTCTGAACCCGCTGAGGGCGACAAGGTAGCCTTCGTTGAAACCACCCCACCGGTCGCAAACGAAGACGGCAAATTCGAAACCAGCGAAGGCCTCCTCCTGTCAGCGCCGGACTACTGGGGCAGCTGGGGAATCGACCTCAGCGTTCAGAATACGGACATCTCTCCCGGTAGTGATTTCTATGCCTGGACGAACGGCAAATGGCTCGACTCCTTCGAAATCCCGGCAGACCGCTCACGGTATGGTTCCTTCGACCTGCTTGCAGAAAAATCCGAGCAACGCGTACGCAACATCATCGACGATCTCGCCGCTGAAAAACCAGCCCTCGATACGCCGGAAGGCAAGATCGGGGCTTTCTACAACGCCTATCTCGACACCGACGCCATCAACGCAGCCGGGCTCTCCCCTGCCCAGCCCTATCTGGACAAGATCAATTCGGTCCAGTCGCTCGAAGATCTGGCTACTGTCTTTGCAACGCCGGGGTTCAGCTCGCCGTTTGGTGGCTTCGTCTTTGCCGACGACATGGATCCAAATACGAACATTTTCCAGATGAGGATCACGGGCCTCGGCCTGCCGGATCGTGACTACTATCTGAAAACCGATGACAAATCTGTGGAGCTTCGCGCCAAATACCGCGATCTGCTGACCTTCATGCTGGACAAGGCCGGCTATGAAGACGCCGCTGGCGAAGCGCAGAAAGTGCTGGACCTGGAAACCGCGATTGCCAAGGCAGACTGGGACCGCGCGCTCTCCCGCAATCCGGAAATCACCTATAACAAGGTAACCCGTGACGAACTCGTCGACATGGCCGGCGACTTCCCGCTGGTCCGCGCCTTGGACACGATGGGCGTGGGCGGCGAAAAGGAATTCCTCGTCGCCGAAGTGCCCCCGACCCAGGAAGAGCTGGATGCGGCGGGCATTTCCGCTGAGGACGCCGCCAAGCTGGGCGGCGGTTTCCCGGAAATGTTCGACATCGTCAGCGAAACACCGCTGGATACGTGGAAAGCTTATCTGACCGCGCATTTCCTGTCGGACTTCTCCAGCGTCCTGCCGGAAGACATCGACGCGGCTGACTTCGCCTTCTACGGCACGGCGCTGCGGGGCCAGCCGGAACAGCGTGAACGCTGGAAGCGCGCTGTGAGCGCCACCCAGGGCACACTGGGCGAGGCCATCGGCAAAGTCTTTGTCGAGCGCTACTTCCCGCCGGAAAACAAGGCGGCCATGGATGACCTCGTCGCCAATCTGCGCAAGGCCATGGCCGCAAACCTGGAAGACCTCGGCTGGATGAGCGAAGCGACAAAGGTGAAAGCTGAAGCCAAGCTCGACGCCTTTACGCCGAAGATCGGCTATCCGGACGAGTTCGAAACCTATGATACGCTGGTGGTCGGCAACAATGCGCTCGACAATGCCATCGCGTCCCAGAAATGGCAGACCGAGGACAATATCGCAGACCTCGGCCAGCCCGTGGACCGGACACGCTGGTTCATGACGCCGCAGACCATCAACGCGTATTACAATCCGTCTTTCAACGAGATTGTCTTCCCGGCCGCCATCCTGCAGCCGCCTTTCTTCAACATCTCGGCAGACCCGGCCGTGAATTATGGCGCCATCGGCGGCGTCATCGGTCATGAGATGGGACACGGGTTTGATGACCAGGGGGCCAAATATGACGGCGAAGGCGTGCTCAAGAACTGGTGGACGGAAGAAGACCTCGCCGCGTTCCGCCAGCTCGGCGACGCGCTCGCCCGGCAGTATTCGGCCTATTGTCCGCTGGACGATGGCGAAACCTGCGTGAACGGGCGCCTGACGCTGGGCGAGAACATCGGCGACCTTGGCGGCCTGTCCCTCGCCTATCGCGCCTACAAGATGTCCCTGAACGGCAAGGAAGCGCCGGTGATCGACGGCCTGACCGGCGACCAGCGCTTCTTCATGGCCTGGGCCCAGGTCTGGCGCGCCAAATACCGCGACGAGGCAACCCGTCAGCAGATGCTGTCAGACCCGCACTCCCCGCCTGTCTATCGCGTGAACGGCGTCGTGCGGAACCTGGATGAGTGGTACGATGCGTTTGATATTCAGCCGGGAGAACCGCTCTACCTCCCGCCGGAGGACCGCATTCGCATCTGGTAACCCAGGCACGAAATATCGCAAACTGAAGGCGGCGCTACAGGAAGCGCCGCCTTTTGCATTTGTGCTAATGAGATATTAATGCATTCGGTTCACATCTTGCGAGACAGGGTGGAGTTGGTCAGCGAACTGGAGCGCACAAACGACGCCATGGCTATAAAAACGCGCCTTTTTGGGACAAAAAAGCCGGATAGTCCCGATCTGGGACGAATCCAGCGTACGCTGCAGCAGTCCAACATACCCATCGCTTCGCGTACCGATCACCAGAATTTGTCCCGCCCGAAACGGGCCCAGGTGTACCGGGACGCCGCTGTGGCCTATGATTCCGGCTACCGGCGCAAAGGCATTATCCTGGACTATACTTCCAAAGGCGCGCGGCTGCGTTTCCCCACAAATGAGAAACTGCCGCCCACCGTGTACCTCTATGCAAGAGCCGTTGGCCTGGAAGGGCCCGCCCGGGTGGTGTGGCAACATAATTCCGAGGCCGGTCTTGCCATGGAGGTCTGACCGCCTTTCCTGAGGTTTTTTGCCCTCTCAGCCGGCGCGTTTTTCCGATCTCAGAGTTGCTTTTCGGCACTCATTCGGCCCCGTCTCAGTTTGCCGCACCGGTTCTGACCTTTGGTCGGACTTGACGTGCCCCCTTGTCAGGCGCTTTGTGCCTTCCGAAGTAAACAGCACGCAGATGCAGCAAGGAGACGCATATGGCTGACCAGGATCCGGTCGTAATCGTTGGCATGGCCCGTACCCCGATGGGTGGGCTTCTCGGAGACCTCGCCGGTCTCAGCGCCAATGAGTTGGGAGGCATCGCGGTCGCCGCCGCCGTCAAGGAAGCTGGCCTCGCACCCGGCGAAGCCAACGAGATCATCATGGGCAACTGCCTGCCCGCCGGCCAGGGCCAGGCCCCTGCCCGTCAGGCCGGGTTCAATGCCGGTCAGGACAAAGGCCTCGAAGCCGTAACCATTAACAAGATGTGCGGCTCCGGCATGCAGGCCACCATCATGGGCCGCAACGCCATCCTCGCAGGCGACGCGAATATCGTCATCGCTGGCGGCATGGAATCCATGACCAACGCCCCGCACCTGATCAACGCCCGCAAGGGCCACAAGTACGGCACCATGGCGGCAGAAGACCATATGGCCCTCGACGGCCTGTCCGATGCTTACTCCAAAGGCCCGATGGGTCTCTTCGCTGACAAGATCGCCGGCGAATACCAGTTTACCCGCGAACAGCAGGACGCCTACGCCATCGAAACGCTGAAGCGTGCGCAGGACGCGACGGCCTCCGGCAAGTTCAAGCGCGAGATTGCTCCGGTCACCATCAAGTCCCGCAAAGGCGAGACCGTGGTCGACGTTGACCAGCTGCCGCGCGAAGCCAAGCCGGAGAAAATCCCGGATCTGCGCCCCGCCTTCTCGAAAGACGGGACCGTGACCGCTGCCAATGCATCGGCCATTTCCGATGGCGCTACCGCCCTCGTCCTTATGAAGAAGTCCGAAGCTGAAAAGCGCGGCCTGAAGCCGATCGCCACGATCGTGTCGTCTTCCAGCCACGCACATGAGCCGGAATACTTCACCACGGCGCCGGTGCCGGCCATGCAGAAAGCCCTCGCCAAGGCTGGCTGGGGTGTCGACGAAGTCGAACTCTGGGAAGTCAACGAAGCCTTCGCGGTCGTTCCGATGATCGCCATGAAGGAACTCGGCATCAGCCACGACAAGGTGAACGTCAATGGCGGCGCCTGCGCCATGGGCCACCCGATCGGCGCTTCCGGTGCCCGTGTGATCGTCACGCTGCTGGCCGCCATGGAAGACCGCGGCGCCAAGAAAGGCGTGGCTTCGCTCTGCATCGGTGGCGGTGAAGGCATCGCCATGTGCCTTGAGCGCGCATAGACCCTCGCCCAACAGCGAAAGATAATCTAGAAATCAGCGAGCCTGGGACAGATGTCCCGGGCTCGTTTGTTTCCGGAGACCTCATGATTATCAAACCCGGCGATTTCAACGACGCGCAGATCCGGGAGTTGCTGCGCCAGCACCTGCAGGGCATGGCCGAAACGTCGCCTCCCGGCCACAGCTTCGCGCTGGACCTGAGCGGCCTGCAGCGCCCGGACGTTACATTCCTGTCGGTCTGGGACGGTGAGACCCTGCTGGCCATCGGTGCCATAAAAGAGCTGGCTGCTGACCATGGCGAACTGAAATCCATGCGTACACGGAAAGACAACCTGCGCCGTGGCGCGGCGACCGCCATGCTGAACGCGCTGCTGAACCTGGCCCGCGAGCGCGGCTATCGGCGGATCAGCCTGGAAACCGGCTCAGGCGAGGCGTTCGAACCGGCGCTCGCCCTCTACCGCAAGCATGGCTTCAAAAGCGGAGATGCCTTTGCCGACTATGTCGGCAGTGAGTTCAATCAGTTCCTGCATCTCGATCTGGCCTGACCGGCCGGAACCGGGCGCTATTTCACATTCTCGACCAGATCGAGCGGCAGGGCCGTCGTGCGCTTCGCCACGCGGATCACGATGCGCGACTGTACATCCGAGACCAGCGCAGAGCCGAGCAGCTTGTCACGCAGGAAGTTGTCATAGGCGTGCATGTCGGTGGTCACGACATGGATCATGTAGTCCACCTGCCCGGTCACGGTCATGACTTCCGTCACCTCCGGCCAGGCCAGGACCATGTCTTCGAAGGCCTGGAGGTTTTCACGGTTCGGGAGGGCCAGTTTCACGCTGGCGATCACCTCGAAATTCAGGCCGAGGGCAAAATTATCCAGAATTGTTACACGTCCCCGGATAAATCCGGCTTCTTCCATCCGCTTGATCCGCCGCCAGCAGGGAGAGGAGGAAAGTCCCACGCGATCGGCGATTTCCGCAACGGAAAGCCCCGCGTCCCGTTGGATGATGTCAAGAATCTTGGCATCAACTGAGTCTATTTCTTGGGCCAATTTTCTATCTTCCTTGCATATTAGGGCATGTTTTGCCCCAAACTAGCAAATACAGCGCAAGATAGGCAAGCTTTTTCGTGAGTTTTGTCGAATAATCTTCCAGTTCCTTGGAGCGGACAGATTACCCATGCATCATCGTGAAGTTACGCTGAACGACAAATACGATCTTGTCGAGGGCAAGGCGTATATGACCGGTATTCA
>MDTG01388074.1_pt1 | contig 19744 bp, 21 predicted proteins | sample 811421 | NCBI WGS metagenome assembly MDTG01 (sample SAMN05326645, study PRJNA326480) | marine metagenome | isolation source: seawater | place: Pacific Ocean: South East | collected 2011
TACCACGCCATACCTACACCCAGTGCGGCTTTTGTTTGTTTATAAACGCATCAATACCTTCTTGGGCTTCCCGACCTTCCCAAGTATCACACAGTAGTTTGATTGTTTCGTCAATTACAGTATCGTCAATTTTTGGACCAAGCATTCTGGCTAATGCTTTTGAAGCACCTACTGCCTTGGGTGCTACGACTAGATAGGGTGATACCTCTGCTTCAATGCGAGCATAAAACTCAGTCCTAGAAACATGATCTGCAACAATATTCAATACCCTTGCCTCCTCCGCGGAAAAGACACGCCCAGACATGAGGACCCGGCGTGCTGGCCCCTCTCCCATTCGGGCCATTATGTAAGGACTGATTGTAGCTGGAATAAGGCCAAGCCGCGTTTCTGTGAAGCCAAATTTTGAATTTTCCTCGGCAATGACTACATCGCATACGCACGCTAAACCCACACCTCCACCATAAGCGCCTCCATGCACTGCGCCCACTAAGGGAATTCGCATTTCGTTTAGGGAACGCAACATATTAGCAAGTTTGCGAGCCTCCCGCATACGCCCTTCTCTATTTGCTTCGATTTGTTGCCGCATCCAGCCAAGATCACCACCGGCACAAAATGTATCACCGGCACCACGGAGGACAGCTACGCGAATTTTTTCATTGTTAGGAAGATCTAAGGCGACTGCCGTTAGGTCAGCGATCATCTGAGCGGAAAGCGAATTTTTCTTTTCCGGTCTATTCAGGGTGATCGTGGCAACACCGCGACCATCAATATCAACCAATATAGTTTCAAAACTACCCATTATAAACTTCGGAGTTCTTTTGCAAAATGAGCTACTTCAATTAATTTTTCATGGTCGAGGCCGGTCTCGTAACCACGTTTGGTGACAAAATCTACAACTGCCTCTGTGGCAACGTTTCCAGTTGCACCCGGAGCATAAGGACATCCACCTAAACCACCAATGGAACTATCAAAAATACGAATTCCTTTTTCCAAAGATACATCGACATTCTCGAGTGCCAGACCGTTTGTATCGTGAAAATGACTTGAGAGCTTTCCGGCCGGTAACACTTCGAGAACCGCATCGATCACCCTTGCTACTTTTTCTGGTGTTGCCGCACCGATAGTATCAGCAAGCCCAACCTCGTGACAACCCATATCAGAAAGAGCTTTGGCCACACGGACAACAACCCGGGGATCAACATCACCGTCATACGGGCAGTCAGTCATGACCGAGACGCAACCGCGTACAGAAATTCCTGATAATCGCGCAGCCTTAAGGATCGGCTCAAAGCGCGCTAAACTTTCATCGATTGAGCAATTTATGTTTGCTTTACTGAAACCTTCACTTGCAGCGGCGAAAATCGCAACCTCATTAGCTCGCGCCGCCTCAGCTCTTTGAAAACCTTTCATATTCGGCGTAAGCGCAGCATAGGTCACATTCTCAGCCCTATCGATGCCGTCCAATACATCTGCAGCATCAGCCATCTGTGGCACCCATTCTGGGCTGACAAAACTAGTAACTTCTATTTTCTTAAAACCACACATTGTTAATTCATTGACTAATTTTATTTTATCCTGCGTAGCGATCATAGTTTTTTCATTCTGCAGCCCATCTCTTGGACCAACCTCATAAATAGTAATTTGATCGCGCATGCCGCTGGCTCCTTTAATACCACCAAACTGTAAACAAGTACTTAGACGACTTGGAAAAGTTTACAAGCTTGAGAACGGCAGCGTAAGAAAGACTACTATTAGCCCTTGTCAGTCTTTCGTCTACATCCTACAAAATTTGGTAAAGGCCTAAATATTAAATGGTCAAATTCTAAGGGAGCCTAAAATGTTGGAACAAAATCCCGATCTCATGCAAAAAGTAAGAGACAAATTTGCCCATATAGACAGTTGCCCATTTGAAGGAGAGCGTATTTTTTTTGAAAATGCGGGCGGTGCTTTGACACTTCGATCGGTTGTAGAGACATCAACATATTTTGCAGCCATTCCGGATAATCAGGGGAGAGACAATCCGGCAAGCCGAACGCTTGAAAATACAATAAAACAAGCCAAAGTAGATATGCGTGACTTATTTAATGCACCAACCGGCCAGTTTTTTGTTGGAGAAAGCGGCACGGAGCTTTTGTTTCGTCTGATCCGAAATGCAATGGTCGGATCGGCTAGTGGCGGTAAAGTAATCGGTAGTACGTTGGAACACCCAGCGTCACGCAGCGCAGCAATGCACTGGGCCAAAAATCTCAAGAAAACCTATATTTCGGTACCGCATGATAAAGTCACGGGATCGGTCTATGCAAACGATTATAAAGTGCATCTAACCGATGACATGCGCATTGCAACGATCCTCCACACATCGCCAGTTACAGGCATGGGTGTTGATGTAGCGGCAATTTCAAAGGCAATACGCACTGTTTCTCCGGACTGTTTCATTATCGTTGATGGAATTCAACATGCAGCACACGGATTGATGGACATAGAAAGCTATGGAATAGATGGGTATGTTATCTCACCATATAAAATGTTCTCCCGTCATGGCTATGGCGTTGCTTGGGTCTCAGACAGGCTCACAGATCTATCCCACGAGCAACTAAATGGTGGTCCAACTCAGAACTGGGATTTGGGTACGCGCGATACCGGGTCCTATGCAACTATGTCCGATGTTGTAAATTATCTAGAGTGGCTTGGTTCCGAGTTAAGCGACGCAACTGAAAGACGCACTAAACTCTTTGTTGCAGGTCAAGCGATCAAAGCCCAAGAAAAAATTTTAACCGATACAATTTTGTTGGGAAAGGATAATCTTAGAGGTGTTAGCGAGCTAGATGGTGTCGAAATCTTGGGAGGAGTGGATAATCCTTTACGCGAAGGCCTGGTATCCTTACGCATCCAGGAAATGCCATCAACTGATTTGGTAACGGCACTGCGAACCTATAACATTCGCGCCCATGTCCGAAAGGACGATCACTACTCCGGCAATATTCTTACACCGCTTGGCTGGTCAGATTGTGTGCGGATTTCTTTATGTCACTATAACACTACTGCCGAGGCTAAGAGCCTGCTAAGCGCTATGGCAAAAATCGTAAGGTAATAACGTCTGCAATTTATCTGCATCAGTTTCCCGGCATTGTATCAGTTTTCCAGCGCTTATATAAACGATCATAAATTTGATCTCGTGTTTGCCGATAAGCGCGCAATTTACCCTCACGGTTTTCCGAAAGTCCGGTCGGATCAAGAATGGGCCAATATTCGACGGTCAGATGAAAGAAGCGTGTTAGATCGAGGGCCCTTCGCTGACTAGCCGGCGAAAGCGCGACGATCAGGTCAAAAGAAGACAGGTCATCACCAAGTTTATCCATTTCATCGAAACTTCGGGATCGGTGTCTAGACAGTTCCACACCAATCTCCAAGCATACGGAAATGGCAAATCCATCAATTTCCAGATCGTTTTCAACACCGGCAGATTGCACATAGACCCCTTTTCCATAAAGTTTCTTCATAATACCTTCGGCCATGGGGGAGCGGACGGCATTGTGATCGCAGCAAAACAAAATAGACTGAGGAAAAATATCAGGCACTGAATTAAACCCCGAAATGCAGCACGCATATAAGGGTGAACAATCGCCGGGCGGTGTCCGTGTCGACCTCTGCTTTACCATCCAAACGCTCTTCGAGAAGTCGCGCGCCCTCGTTATGAATTCCGCGTCGCGCCATGTCTATAGTTTCAATCTGGCTTGGAGGCATATTTTTCACTGCATCATAGTAGTTTTCGCAAATTGTCCAGTAATCTTTGACAACTTGCCGAAACGGCGTGAGCGATAAATGAAATTCTGCCGCTTTCTGATCTTCCTCAGTTTGGATATCAAAAACAAGACGCCTATTTTTGATTGAAAGACCAAGTCGATATGGTCCGTCAGACATTACCTTCTCACTGCGCCCGGTGAGCTTAAAGGAATTGCATGCGAGAATATCAAACATCGCAACTTCTCGCTCCTGCTCAATTTCTGGAGTCGCAGGAGGTAAATCCGAATCATCAATTTCTATCTGGACAATATGTGTCATCTTAAACTCACTCTTAACTTATATCTTGCTAGACAAGGAGACACATTTAAGCAATCCGTTAGGCCAAAAATCTCTAATCTTCTATAGTGTAAATTTATGGCCCGCGAACTCAGTTTAATTTTTCCAGACGTGCTCTGACAGAGAGACCGTGAGCTTCAAGGCTTTCAGAGCGTGCTAGTGTTTCAGCTGCAGGGCCTATTGCCCGCAAAGCGTCGGCACTCATCGATGCCAGCGTTGTTCGCTTCATAAAATCAAGTACAGAAAGCCCACTGGAAAACCTAGCTGAACGGGCTGTTGGCAAAACGTGGTTTGGACCACCAACATAATCACCTATTGCCTCCGGCGTCCAAGCTCCAAGAAAAATTGCGCCAGCGTGATTAATTTTATATGATAGAGCTTGGGGATCACGTACGCACAGCTGAAGATGTTCTGGCGCAATGCGGTCAGACAATTTTGCAGCCGTGTCTAGATTTGGTACTGTAATTATCGCTCCGAAATTAGCCCAGCTAGCTTGGGCAATACTAGCGCGTTTAAGTGTTTTAAGGCGTTCAACAACAGCGTTGGCAACAGACCTTCCAAAAGCCTGGTCTACCGTTATGAGGATCGCTTGTGCGCTTTCATCGTGTTCTGCTTGTGAGAGGAGGTCAAGCGCAATCCAGTTTGGATCATTTTCCTTATCTGCAATTATAAGGATTTCAGAAGGCCCAGCAATCATATCAATGCCAACTTTACCAAAGACCCGCCTTTTTGCTGCAGCAACATAGGCGTTGCCAGGACCAGTAATTTTGTCAACTGGATCTATCGTTTCAGTCCCATAGGCTAAGGCGGCTATGGCCTGCGCTCCTCCAACGCGATAAATTTCATTCACACCGGATAGCCGCGCCGCTAAAAGTACAAGAGGGTTAATAATACCATCTGGAGTTGGAACAGTTACAACGAGCCTATCAACCCCGGCCACATTCGCAGGTATGGCATTCATAAGAACCGAGGATGGATAACTCGCCAAGCCGCCTGGCACATAAAGTCCCGCCGCAGAGACAGGCCTCCATCTCCAGCCTAGTTCCGCGCCATTGGTTTCTTTCCAACTATGATCTTCAGGGAATTGTTTTTTGTGATATTCGCGAATTCGGGAGGCTGCTAATTCCAAAGCATTACGTTCTTTTATGTTGACCTGGGCAACACAATCTTCCAGTTCTCCATCCGAAATTCGCATCGTGTGCGTTTTGAGATCAAGGTTATCAAAGTGTTTTGTGAGTTCGATAAGTGCCGCGTCTCCGCGCTGTCTAACCTCACTAATAATACTACCTACTAGCTGTTCCACATCAGGACTGTCTTCACGCTTCATCGATACGAGGCGTTGAAAAAATTTCTCAAACTCCTGATCTTTAAAGTCCAAAAAAATGGGCAACGGGCTCTCCTAAATCACAGGCATTTATATTGTTAGCACACATATTTCTAAACAAGCCAGACAAATCAATCGGGATGTCTGGGAGCTGTACCGGACGTTGCGAGGTAAGGGCGGGAAACATCCTTTAGAGTAATCTCGATTGCCTCACTAGTAACCTTAATTGCACCTCCGCCTGCTAATGTTAGAATGAAATTTACATCCTTTTTCGCCAAGTCTACATCCAACGATAAAACACACAAAACAAGATCATGTTGCTTTCTATCAAAACCATGTGAAGCAACGGCAAACACATGTTCAAAAAGCAACAGGGATTGTACACGCTCAATTTCCCGGCCCTGCCATTTTGCTTTCCAATGACCTTCCCAACGCAACCGATTTAGCAGCAATCCAAGTCTGCAATGTTTCGGATACCATTTAATTTCTGTAACAGGGAGAACTGCGTCTTGAACCATAGCCGAGCATATTTTGACATCTTCAACATCAAAGGCCCCTAAATTTATCGGGGCTTCGCCACCATCCTCAGAGCGTGCATATCCTATCATTATTCCGATATCCGCTCAATTACCGCACCTAAAGAGCTTAGCTTCTCCGTGAGTTTTTCGTACCCACGATCAAGATGATAAACGCGATTAACTTTTGTTTCACCTTCGGCAGCCAGCCCAGCTAGTATCAGAGATACAGAGGCCCGAAGGTCCGTCGCCATCACCTGCGCCCCTTTAAGTCTTTTTATGCCCGTGACCTTGGCCGTACCACCTTTAACTTCAATATCGGCCCCCATGCGTATCAATTCAGGAGCATGCATGAACCGATTTTCGAAAATAGTTTCTTCAAGATAGCAAGTTCCCTTGGCCGTGCTCATTAATGCCATCATTTGCGCCTGAAGGTCGGTAGGGAATCCGGGAAAAACTTCAGTAGTAACATTAACCGCCTGCACCTCGCCATGCATCTGTCTGACGGCGATACCATCTACAGTTTCCGAAAAATCAATACCAGCTTCTGCTAGTTTCTCGCAAAATGATGTAAGTAGGCTCAAATGGCCACCAGCTAGTGTAACTTCTCCACCTACAATTGCAGGTGCCAACATATAAGTTCCAAGTTCAATACGGTCGCAAATTACACGATGGGTAACGCCATCGAGGCGATCCACACCCTCGATAATAATCGTATGTGTGCCCTCGCCCTCAATGTTTGCACCCATTTTCCGTAAGCAGCTAACAAGATCAATAATTTCGGGTTCGCGCGCTGCGTTTTCAAGAATAGAGGTACCCTTTGCAAGGCTAGCCGCCATCAAAAAATTCTCAGTTGCCCCAACAGAAGCAAAGCGCATTTTGTGTCTTGCTCCCTTTAACCCGGTGACTGGTGCGCGCGCATAAAGATATCCCTCCTTAAGTTTTATCTTTGCACCCAAGGCTTCGAGAGCGGAAATATGAATATCCATAGGGCGAGCTCCAATAGCGCAACCACCAGGTAATGAAACTACGGCTTCTCCGGCTCGCGCTAGAAGTGGACCAAGAACAAGATTGGACGCCCGCATCTTCCTTACAATATTATAATCCGCTCGCAAATTATCCAACTTTTGTGTAGACATAGCGATGACTAGTCCACTGTTCAGTAAGCTTACCTCTGCTCCAAACGAACGCAAAAGCTCCGACATAGTCTTAATATCTGACAACCGTGGTGCATTCGTAAGTGTCACTGGCTCTTCGCTCAAAAGCGTTGCTGGCATTAAAGTAAGACATGCATTCTTCGCTCCCGCGATGGGAATTACACCGGATAACGGCTCGCCACCCTTTATTAAAATAGAATCCATCTACTCTAGTCCTTATTTACTTTTGCCTCCGCAACTCGTTTCTGATCTCCCCCATGAGCATTGGCTCTAGACCGGGCCTGCTCTTTGCGTTTAGCAATATTAGCCTTCAACGCTGATTTCAATCTGTCATCTCGGGTCTCAGATAATGTCACTTTGGATTTTTCCGGCGATTTATTTTTCATGGTTAGAGGCTATAGTATTATGGACTTATGGTCCATATTACGCTTGCCTATAGGCGAATTTAAGTCTAATCACGGAAAAAATTTAGCTGCATTAGCTCAGGGGTAGAGCGCGTCCTTGGTAAGGACGAGGCCCGCGGTTCGAGACCGCGATGCAGCACCACCATTCTTCATTCAAAATCATTGTGTTAATTACTTTTTTCATGTGTTTGCGAGTGAGTAACTTGGCACAAAATGGCATAACATAGCAGGAATACGTCGAACTTGCTGGCACAGTTTGGGCATAAAACAAAAAAGCCCCCTCCTGATAGTGCTAATTCCAGTTGGCTAGAGGGATAGGTGGCAGGCGAATAGCTTAATTGACCAAGATTAGTTTTGTTTTCATCGTGAGGTGGAGTTGATGGTCAAATCTAAGCATGCTTAGAAGATATTTTTGCGTTGTTAACCATAATCACAGCAGGGCAAAATTAGGTAGTTAAAGTGGTTATAATGGCTATTGCATCAAAAATCAGGGTGAAGCGGACTGTTACTCCTTTAAATATCAGTCTGCAATTCCCTAAATATCACTCTTGCAATACCCCGGAAAAGTATTCGACCGACCGCAGAGGTCAGAGCAGAAAAACCAAAGTAGAGTTGCCGAAGTTTGAAAAGCACGTGCTCTGCGATGAAGGTGGCTTGTTCCCTTTTGTATACGATTCATCGTGGGAGCTAGAAGTAATTATAGCTGAAATCGGGGTTTCTAACTCCGTATCTTGGTATAGAAATCCAAAGTCGCCAAAGCCTGAGTCGCTAGGAATAGCTTATGATTATGATGGCGAAGGAAAAATAATGAGGCCAGATTTCCCTTTTTCACGGAGCGACTTGGTGGAGCGGTGACAGCAAGTATCGTTGACCCGCATGGCTTATATTTTGAAGATGCATTGCCAAAACTAAGAGACTACCGCGAATTTGCAGTAAAATATGATGTTGAATTTGATCAGATAGAAGCTGTCCCAGAAGCACCAAAAGGCGTATATATGTTTTTGGACCTTAAATCAGAAGACTTTCAAAAGGCAGTTTCGGATGCTCCGAGAGCAGAGTCATTGTCCCGTGGTCCGGTCGCAAAATCTTATTCAACTAAAGCCTTAAGACGTTATTTTTAACGGTAATGAGAAGCCAATCTAATTAGCAATACTCAACAGAAAATAGTGGTCACTCCATATTGTTTATTGAGAAAGTTAATTTGAAAACTTGGCAAATTTTAGAAAATGTTCTACTTTCGCAAACTGCCTGCAACTGATTAAACATCGATGGAAAACTTAACTAGGTTATCTGACTCTAGACCTATTTACCCAATTATGATTATTGCTTGCACAGAGTTGCTGGAATTTCCATCAAGATAAGTTATAATAAAGTGTAAAAAAGAAATGACAGTCAGGAGAAATAGCATGTCAGATAAAATCGGGACACTTTTATTATCATTTTTAATAGGAGTGGCAGGGGCCATTGGTTTGTTTTGGTTAGGAGAATTTAGTTCGGCGGGCTCAATATTTCTCGGAGGGATTTTGACAATAGTTATTGGCTCTTTTTTAAACTGGGCATTGTTCAGGCCACTACCAGAAATAGAAAACGGTCGCCTTAAGGTGGTATTGCCAGACCCCGCCAAAACAGAAACAAAACAAAAGGTTGCTAAAGCAACCGTGAAAAAAACTCCTGCTAGGAAGAAAGCACCACAGAAAAAAGACTAAGTATGAAACATACGGCCTGGCTAGAGTGATTAGTGTCTTAGCTAAGTGATTTGCAAAAAAGTGAGAATTTTTCTTTTTTTGGAACATAGCAGACCAATTAAATGGTGACTGGCAAATAGTTATTGACCAGCAAAATGCTTTGATCCACTTTTTTAAAATATCGCTATAGCATTTTGTGTTTGATTACATGCCCTCTCGCGGGGTAAATTGAATAGAAAACTTAAAAAGTTTTGTTATGCCAGCTGTACTCATTACTAGGTTCATATCGTTTTGGTACAATTTCTCATTTTACGTAGTCAAATGGACGAAATGTGGTTGCAAATATCTATAAATAATCTACATCTAGCGAGAACTGGCGGATGTTGCGATGTTTATGCGACCTATGCTGGACCGCCGCTAGAGACACTATTTCACCCCCCCAGATTAAACTGTCTCTAGCGGCGCTTTAGTTTTGGGTTACGTGTTTGCCGTATACTGAAATCAGTCAATCACAAATTTCCCATCAATTGATACTGAAATTAACACGTTGGTATTGCCAAGTTTCACCACAAGGTTATGGTATTTAGGATAGATCAAAAAAGTTTTTAATATGGAAGTTTCAACGGACACATCCGAGTTAGTCTTCTGGAAAAATGCGCTTTTTAGCAAATGGACCATCGAGGCTGAGCTTACGAAGTTACCTGGAGAATACGATCTGAATTTCTTGGCTAAATGCCAGTCAGGAAAAGGTTTTATCCTTAAAATCATGCGAACCGATTGCCCTAAATGGCTCGTGGAAGTACAAATTCAGGCACTCGATCACATTCATAAAAAAATTAAAAACGCGCCAATACCCAAATTCATTGCGTCTTCAAAAGGTGCTGGCTTTGAATTAATAGACGATCAATTTGGCAACACTAGGTTGGTTTGGGTTTTGGAAGAGATCCTTGGCCAGCGCTATGCAGACACTACGCTGAAAACAGAACAACTTGCTTATGCGGTCGGAGTGGCGCTGGCGAGAATAGCAAAAGCACTTCATAGTTTTAAAAAAAAATGTCTCCATCGCGACTTCAAATGGAACCTAATGCAAGGGAGTTGGATTGCGGAAAAATTGACTTGCATTGAGGAACCAAATCGCCGCAACTCTATTCTACGGATCCTCCAAGAATTTAATGAGATCGAGTTAGACCTTCAGGATCTGGAGCACCAAGTCATCCACAACGACGCAAACGATTATAATATTCTCATTAAGGGAACCTTATCAGAAAAACGAACGATTTCGGGAATAATCGACTTTGGAGATATGTGCATTGCCCCGCGTATCTGTGATTTGGCCATTGCTGCAGCCTATATCGTACTTGATCACCCAAAGCCCCAGAAAATGTTGGCAGCCTTCGTGGCGGGTTATCATGAGACTTATCCTCTCTCGCCTCAAGAGGTGGATTTGATTTGGCGGCTCTTGCGCATGCGTCTTGCAGTAAGTCTTGTGAATTCCACAATGATCTCGAAAGAGTATCATGAAGACCCATATATCACTGTTTCTCAGGAGCCTGCTTGGCGGTTTTTGGAAGGCCCAAAAATTAGTGAGGCATTGATAAACGCTCGTTTGCGCGCCGCCTGTGACATGCCCGTCGTATCTGGGGCGGATCGGATCACGGCATGGTTGGATCAGAGACGTGGAACTTTTGCCCACCTTTTTGGATTTGACCTGAAAGATGCACCTTTTTGCGTACTATCGGCCGAGGACTCCGTTGTACCGCAAAACCCATTCGAGATGTCTAGCTCGGAAGCTATAGACCTTGGGAGGCAATATTCTGAGAAACACAACATTTGGCTTGGGTATTACGGCGAGCCAAGACTTATTTATACAGACTCTGCCTTTCTCTTAGGACCTTGGAAAGCAAGCGATCGCCGAACCGTTCACCTAGCGATTGATGTATTCTTGCCAAGTTGTAGCCCGCTTTACGCACCAATTGAAGGCGTTGTCTATGCTGCCGAATACAGACCAAGGTCACTTGATTATGGTGGGGTGGTCATCTTGCAACACGAAACTCCAGAAAAGGATGTTTTTTACACACTTTACGGACACCTTGATCCTGACTTTCTCGACACATTGAAAAAGGGTGATACGGTCCGCAAGGGGGATAGATTTTGTAAATTAGGGTCACAAGAAAATAATGGGGGTTGGGCACCTCATGTCCATTTCCAACTTGCGCTCAGTACCGCAGATATGGGTTCAAACCTACCGGGCGTAGGAGAGCCAGATGATATGTATCTTTGGCGAAGACTTTGTCCAAATCCCGCAGCGCTTTTGAACCTGCCAGAAGAGCGTGCAGTTTATATACCAACCAACAAAGCAAAGGTACTGAAAGACCGAGAAGCGCATTTTGGAGGCAATCTCAGAGTAACCTATGATGAACCCGTAATGCTGGTGCGTGGTTGGCGTCATCATTTATTTGATGAATGGGGACGAACTTACTTGGATGCCTATAATAATGTTCCACACGTTGGCCACGCGCATCCACGTATACAAGCTGTAGTAGCAGATCAGCTTAAACGGATAAATTCAAACACGCGTTATTTGCATCCTGCGCAGACCGAATTTGCTAAAAAGCTTCTTTCAAAAATGCCTAAAAAGTTTGAAGTCTGCTACTTCGTAAACTCAGGTTCGGAAGCAAATGAACTAGCGTTACGGCTTTCTCGATCGCATACAAAATCCAGTGGGATTGTAACACCCGATCACGGCTACTTCGGTAATACGACAGGAGCTGTCAGTATTTCAGCTTATAAATTCAACAAGCCCAACGGTATCGGTAAACCTGATTGGGTAGAACTGGTTGAAGTTGCAGATGACTATAGGGGATCATTCAAACGGAATGACCCTGAAAGGGCTGATAAATTTGCGCAATTTGTCGATGATGGCATTGAACGTTTAATCAAAAAAGGATTTGGGGTTAGCGGTTTTATTGCTGAAACTTTTCCTTCGGTAGGCGGGCAAATCATTCCCCCCAAAGGTTACCTTGCTAAAGTCTATGAGAAAATTCGGGCCGCAGGCGGCGTCTGCATTGCTGATGAGGTGCAAACAGGGCTTGGTCGCCTAGGCAGCCATTACTTCGCTTTTGAGTATCAAGAAGTTTGCCCAGATATAGTCGTATTGGGTAAACCTATTGGCAATGGCCATCCGATGGGAGTTGTTATAACAACTAACGCTATTGCTAAAAGCTTTGATAATGGTATTGAGTTCTTTTCAACCTTCGGCGGCTCGACTCTATCATGCCTAATTGGCAAAGAAGTACTTGACATTGTTGAGGAAGAAAATCTCCAAAAAAATGCGCACCTAATGGGAAAACGCATACTAGAGGGTTTAGGGCTACTTCAAAAAAGGTATTCTGCCATTGGCGATGTTAGGGGCATGGGATTATTTCTTGGCGTGGAAATGGTCGAAGCAGATGGTTCTGAAGCGACCAAACTTAGTTCATATATTAAGAATCGAATGCGCGATCATCGTATTTTGCTTGGAAGCGAAGGACCCTCTGACAATATACTCAAAATTCGTCCACCGTTGACAATTGAAGAAAACGATGTCGATATGCTCATCACTGCAATAGACAGCATTCTAAATGAGGTAAGCTAAATTCGACTTGCAAAGTCAGAGAATAAAATTGGCATATCCTCTGGTGCTCTTTTCGTTAAAAGCAAGCCGCCAGACTTGGTAACCACGACATTCTCTTCATGAACCATCATCAATCCATCGCCATAGGATATGGACGGTTCCAATGTTAAAACCATATTTTCCTGTAATTCAGTCTCATCAAAATAAGCAACGGACGGTTGTTCAGTAAGCTGCATACCAAGTCCGTGACCCAGCCTACCAATATCACCACTTTTAACGTCTAGCTCAAATAAAATTTGCGACATTGCCAAAAATATATCGCACGCTCTTTTTCCCGGTTTTGCGGCCTCTATCCCCGCCTCAGTAGCGCGCCATAATACATCATAGACCTGTCTAGATTGATCATCCGAATTACCAATTGCCCAGTTTCGATCAAAATCACAGAAATAACCATCCCAGACACAACCGCTGTCAATCATTAACACGTCACCTTTTTGAATGGGTCTTTTGGAAGGTAGTGATATGACGTCTGCGTAACCACCTTTTTCAGCACCACCCACGACATAGGGTACATCGTCGGCTCCTTGCTGGAGGGCCTCCAACCGAAATGCTCGAAACACCTCTTCAAGAGACATATTTGGTTCGATAATCTCCGGTAAACGTGAAAATGTTGCCGAACCAATACTGCAAATGTATTTCAATTTCTGAATTTCCGCATTTGATTTAATCATGCGGGCAGTTTGTACCAAATTAGTAACGTCTTTAATTTCAAGCCCATTCAAATCCTTAAGTAAACTTTCCCAGTCCCCGAGAGGCATGCGTAAAGCCGTTTCATGCCCTTTCATAACACCTAGGCAGCTACGTTTAGATGCAAGTGGGTGAAGCAAATCTCTTAATAGGCTTACGCCATCATCCGCTGGATATGGCGCGCTCCAACTACGGATGTCTTTTATCCAGGTTGTACGCATTAAGGCAGCTCCAATTTCAGGAATAATTGCTATTGGCTTACCTTGTGCAGGTATAAACAAAAACCAAGGTCGCGTGGGGCTTTGCCAAAAAGGTGTATGAAATCCACTGAAATAGCGTACCTCTGCTTCACTACATAAAAGCAGCCCATCCAAACCGTGCTTGGCCATACCAATCTGAATACCATGCGTCCGAGCCTTGTATTCATTTTCATCAAAGCCACGATGTGGTTCTAGATTAGGCATCTCAAGCATCTTCCGGTTCATTATTGATAAGCAAAGTTGCAATGCGTCTGGCTATGTCAAGGATTAAAATTTCTTTTTGCACAAACACGCGTTAAACTTATCTAGCATTACAATATTCTTCCCACTATGATGTCACAGCATTTGGAATGTTTTAGAAAATCGGCAAAGAGTCTAGTCAATTCCTAAAAGGACTTAAGCCAACTCAAACCATAAATTAACTTAACTTATTTTTATTGACGCACAAAAGCCCTATTACTACTAAGGAGGACGCTAACAAGAATGTAGAACCAAGAATTTCGCCAAGCAGCAACCAGCCAAAAAAAATTGCGAATATTGGACTTAAAAAGGAAAAACTAGCGACTCCGGAAGCAGGATAAATCGATACAAGCCAAAGCCACAACAAGAAAGCTCCAACAGCTACGATTGTGCTTTGGAATAACACGCCCCAAAAATGCAGAATTTCAAAGTTTCTTATCAAGTCACCAAAAAACGGAGACGCTAAAAGTAAAATTGGTCCAGAAACACCTAACATCCACATGAGTTGCATTTCTGGTTTGACTTTTTTAAACTTAGTAGCCTTTGCCAAGTAAATAATTATTGCCCAGAGAATAGCTGAAAGTATTGCAAGAAGATCACCAAAGAGTTGTCTACTGCCTGAAGCTAATGATTCATCATCAAAAGAAATTGCAATTGCAACGCCAGTAAATGCGATTACCAATCCCGCAGTCTTGAGGGCGTTAAGTTTTTCGTTCGGTATTAAGTAATGACCTAAAATTGCAGCCCAGATTGGCATAGAGTAATACAAAATAGAGTTACGCGATACAGTAGTGAAATCTAATGCAGTAAATAAAAGAAGAAACTCAAGAGCAAAAACCAAACCCGCAAATAGTGAAATCCCATAAGTCTCTCGCGAGAATTTAAGTTCTTTATTTGTCAGACGGCAGTAAATCGCCAAAAACAGGAAAGCCAAAATTGACCTAAGTCCCGCAAAGAAAACTGGGTTAAGTCCTGAATTAACAACTTTTATTATAACTTGGTTTATTCCCATTAGCGCAGACAAACTGATTAATGCAAATGCCCCAAAGAGGTCTATTTTATTCTTTTGCTGCAAATTGGTTAATTTCCATAACATTACTTTAACTAGCCCGCACGCCGTATTCCCCAATACTTTAGTCTTCTGTATGGGAAGCACCAGTTGGTATATCCCGTCTCACAAAAAAATAATTTTATGTTTTCTATTGTCACCAAACAAAATTTTACAAATATTTTTTGATTAGTTTCATTTACAAAAGTTAAGTTAAATTTACCCAAGCAAGCTCAACTCCAATGTGTTGAAAGAACTTTTCAAGGTCGACCAAATCGATTTCCAAAGTTCGATCATTAACAAGGGGATGGACATATAGACTTCTGAATTTTTTAAGATCACTATCAAGAAACAGACTAACGCCAGCATTAACTCCATTGATCATTGCGAGCGGCGTCACAGCGCCGGGCCTAACTCCAAGGGTTTCAAAAAGGCGTTCCGCAGAACCAAAGGAAAGACGACCTGTACCTAAGATTGTCGGCAGGGCCTTTAAATCAATCTTTTTGTCTTGCTCTGCAACGAACAATATATTGCGTTTTTTATGGTCGCGCAGATACAAATTCTTAATGTGCCCGCCACCATCTGAGTCGGAGATAAACTGAGATTGTACCTTCTTGGAGTCTTCAACAGTGCTTAAAGCGACATGATCAAAACGTTGGTAAGGAATGTCCAACTTTCCTAGAAGTTTCATTAAAAGGTCAGAGCTTACTGGTAAGCTATCTTGAAACTTTGATGTGGCATCTGCTATTTCTGAATGCATGAGCGTTCCTATGTTCATATTTAGAAGAAAATCAGTAAGATTAGTCGAGGACACCATTGTCCAATCTATCCTCTTCTTTTGGGTTAGGAAGAATAAGAGCGGCAAAAAATACTAATACTGTGGTCAAACTCATCACAAAAATAATCTAATTATCTCATATCGATTTTGTAAAATAAAACTACAAATTGTTAAAACAGTAACACTCACACACAAATTAAGCATAAACTTAATACTCAGTACTCTTCCTCCATTAATATCAGGCACATTCCTAGAAAGTATAGCATCCTTGATTCGATTTTGCGAAAAAATATCGCTACGAAAGTAACTAAAAAAATGTCCAATCTGAAAATAAAAATGTGCAACTAACACACTAATGCAAATACCAAAATGAAAGGTCAGTATGAGGAATGATCGAGAAAGTTTTTCGCTAGGTAAGATATCATCGAAGAGTATACACCAAAATAGACAAAAGCTAAAGTACCACACAAAATGATTTCGTCATAGGATAGTTCAAAATATTTAACAGCATCGTATGCGGCCTTTGCAAAAATTAACATCATCAAATGATCTAAAAAGTGACTGATATTAAGAGAGATATCGTCAGCAGTTTTTAATCTCTCGTTGTTAAATCCGAAAATCACTCCAAGACAAATCCAGAAAATGCCACAGTCCTACTACCACCTTCATACTTTTCCAAAAGATGATCAACGCTGTCAAGCCAAGTCAAGCCACTTACTTGACCGTCAATCAAAGCATCCAAATTCGGCATTCGCGCAATTTGGACGAACTCGCCAGTATCTAATCTTATGAAGTCATTTAGGAAATCGTAAGACTTATTTTCAGTCATCATGTTTCCTAAGCGCTTTAAGGCCTCTATGAATTCATCCTCACAGCCATTCTTAGGTCGATATTTAATAACGCTCCAGACTACTTCAGGCACTTAAAAACCTCCTTTTTTCTAGTTTATGAATATTTTGTATAAAGCAATAATAGAGGTTACTACTCACAAAAAATACTTGACCAGAGTAATTTGCCAGTAAATTTACTCAATTTTAATAAAAAGAAAATCTCAATAAACTACGTTAAGAAATTTCTGGCAAATACCAAAAGACCGAATTTTAACCAATCTTTATCCAAAGTAAAAGTTCACCGTATCTGCCACAATTTCAAGATCCACGATCTGATCTTAAACTTGAGACATAGTTGATTTTGGTTAGATTTTTGAAGAGACATAACGTCTCCTTAAAGCTCTATTTCAAGGGTGCATTATTCTTCGATCTCGGTTTAAATTTGGAAATAGAAGACCACCTAATTTGATTTTTTGGTTCTATTTTGCAAACTGGTTTCCTGAGCTCAGTTATACTCATTTAGTGTACTCGGGCGGGCCGCAAAAAGGTTGTAATGTTCATAGAAATAAAAGATCTTTTTCAATAAGTTTTATACAAAGGACTGGATCAGTTGGTCGGTAAAAGCTTTTCTAGAAAACGTTGGATAGATCTAGGGCTAAACAGACCTTAGCAACAAACCTCTGGCATACTCCTGGCCTTAACTGTGAGCCTGCTGATAGAAGCGTTAGATCAATTTCTCGATATTATTTGGGAAATCGGAATAGCTCTTTCTATTCCATTTTTATCAAGTTCAGTTTTGACCTTTTGGATTAAATCAAGTTTCAACATAAAGAAGTCCCCAGCATCGCACCAAAATCTAATTAAAATGCTCATAGAATTTGATTCAATACTGTCTACCTTAACAAGTTGATTAGGAACGGCATGAATCCTAGGATCACTATTGAGAATATCTTTAATAAGTTTCTCTACAAATTTGATATCGCTTTCATACGCAATATTAAAATTAAGGTCTAGCCGCCTTTTATCATAAACTGAATAGTTCGTAATAGTTGAGCCCCAAATTTGACCATTTGGGATAATAAGCTGAAGATTATCTAGTGACGCTAACTCTGTTGTAAAAACAGAAATCTCTTTCACCGTACCCATTTTACCGGCGGCGTCGATAAAGTCTCCCTGCTTAAATGGCCTGCGAATTATTAGCATTATGCCAGCAGCAAAGTTTGAAAGAGTACCTTGTAAAGCCAAACCAATGGCCAAACCTGCAGCACCAAGCAAAGCAACAATTGATGTAGTTTCGAAACCAAAACGTTGCAATATGAATATGACGCCAAATACTTGGATGACTATCGAAGCAATATTCGAGAGGAAAATAAATAGAGTATCATCTAAATTCTTATAGCTAAGCCCAACGCTTTTAATCCAAGACTTTGCGACCTTTGAAAGGATTATAGTTAAGATTAAAACGAGAAAAGCGATAAACACATTTACACTCAAACTGAGCAGCGTATCACTAGAAAACAATTTCAAAGTTTCTTGCATTTCAAATCCCAATTTCCGAATCTAGTAAAAAAACAAAGTGTCCGAAGTATATTTGTATAAATCATAATAACTTTATATTCATAATGTCCACTTGTTCAAATCTCTAATTAAACAGAAATTATTAACTATTCTAACCCTCTATCCCTATGGTGTTTTCTTAGGCCTAAAGAATTGACCTATGGATTTACAACTTAAGTTTACAGATCAAAAAATAAATTTAAAATTAGGTCTATAAACTGATCTCACTTAGTTTCTTTTTAAGATAATTGCGGTTATAAAATTAAAATGGTAAATTAACTTTCCACTTAACAATTAAAAATTATATGATTTAGCCACGAGTAATTTGTGTAAAAATTCGTAATCGTTAAGGGCCATAGGTCATACTGTTAGTAATATTGTGGTTCCATGATAGACATCAATTTACTAACCAGATTCTTAGTGAGACAAAGAGGATTTATGTGGTGGAAGACGCCACGGCTATTTATTTTTTAAAGATGTTCCCAGACTGCTATAGCATTAACCGCACCATAGTTACGGTACGAAAATCAAAGCAAAACACCTCGGTTTTCCACCCCGTAGACTAATTGTTGTATGTTTTTATGACAAGCCTTCAAACAAATACATCATTGGAAGTCTTTCTTATAAGAATACCAAGGTGAGCCCATCATATCTGGGTCAGAAAAGCCTTCGAACTCTCTATTAGGTTCATCATACTCTGTGGTATAGAAATCAACCCAACCGTTTTCCCATACTTTATAAGGCGAAACTTTGTTGAACTCTAAGTTACCATTGTTAACAAAAAACCAACCACCATGTACGTCTTGAGGAGATGCCTGACACATTATATCCATAAATCCGTCGTTGTTAACATCGATTAAAACATTTCTAGTACAAAATGAGTTGTAGGCATTTGTTTCCATCTTGATTTTATTCTTAAATCCTCTTCTGGTTTTAACAAAGTCAGGAGAAGGAACAAGTGGAGTTTGGTCTGCAACAGTAAAGTTACCTTTACCATCATTTGCCCAGACAGTTGTTGTACCACCCACATATAGTGGACCAATGTTTGAACCTGCGATATCTACATCACCATCGTTATCAAAGTCCCATGATACTGGTCCAACAACATCAGTTAATAAGAAACCTGAACCATATATGTCGTTTGCTGGTTCCATAGAAGTTATTTTTTTCTTACCGAAGTAACCTGAGCTATCACCAAAGAGAATTACAGTTTGTTGTTGAGGTAAAGAACTATCATGCTTATAAGCAGGACTTTGATACCAACCACCTGACGCCATCAAGTCAACATGTCCGTCACCATTGTAGTCACCTGTTGTAAGTGCGTGAGCCCATTGGTCGCCACATTTCTTCACAGTAAAATTACCCTTGCCATCATTCACATGACACCAAATAGTTCCACCGCCTTTTGTTTTGGCCCATTCTACATCTGAAACAATAATATCAATGTCACCATCTGCATCAATGTCTGCCGCAGTAACACCGTGACTAAAGTTATGGAATGTTCCA
>MDTG01052392.1_pt1 | contig 19741 bp, 19 predicted proteins | sample 811421 | NCBI WGS metagenome assembly MDTG01 (sample SAMN05326645, study PRJNA326480) | marine metagenome | isolation source: seawater | place: Pacific Ocean: South East | collected 2011
CTTTGCTTGGCCCTTGTGCATCTTAGATGCGGCTCTCAATTGCTTTGCGACATCATCAATCTCCGCTTGCTCTTTTTGAGTGATGTGTCCTAATGTGTATGATGAAGCGTATGGTGAACTACCCTCTGGTGCGGTAACTGCTCGAAGTAATGTAAAAGAAGCGTTAGCAAGAGTGAAGGCGCCGAAAACGCTCACTATTGGGTGTTCTTTTACAAATTTGCTAAGTTCTGTCCTTGTTGGTAAAATTGCCATTAAATCAACTCCTCTGCCATGCGGCAGTTCCTGCGGCGCCGCCGCCTATTACTAATGCACCAAGACCGCCCCAAAAGGCTGCTCTCCCGAGAGATTTCCGGTTGACTCTATTGGCAACAGAAGGAGAAAGATAGGCCAGACCAACCCCAGCCAATCCTCCCATAACAGCCAAAATTAACACCTGTTGGTTGGTAATCGGGGTCAAAACTGCACCCAAGTTACGATTATGATAGGCTCCGAGAGAACCTGCCGTCATTTGTGCCCCCTCCATAATTTACTAACGCCGGATAACCCTGCGAAAACAGAACTGCCGGTGTGCATGTTCACAAGCGACTGTGCCGCTGGCTTACCGATAGAGCCAGAGTGCTTTGAGTAATTGGCAGTAGCGCCTGTCTTGTCAAAGAATCCAGACTCATAAGCATCCGGTGTAGGTTTGGAAGGAGTTAGGTGGCGTGTGTCCTCATAGAATGGGTCTCCTGCTTGGACACCGAAGGAGCGGCCACCAGGACCACTTGCTTGGTGCCTATTCATGTGAGTAGTATCTCTATACAAATCTCCTTTGTAAATTCCCTCATCTGGGGGTGGGGCATACGCTCTGTCCGCGGGCATGGCGCCAAAGTCACTACCTAAACGATAGTCACCGTGCTGTACTTGCCTTAGACTCATGCCGGCGAGACGTGCTGGTAGTTCGAAAAATATAGCAAAGCCAACAAGACTCATTGTTATCGGGTATCTGTGTGCTAAATTCAATACTGGGTGTTTGTATGCCATTTTATCATCATCCATCATATGAGACGCGTTTAAGCCGCTTGACCTCTGCTGACTTCACGTATATTTGGGGTTTGACTCGGAATTCTCTAAATGAACCGCCGGGTGAGTGTAAATATGTATCATGCCCCGTTCGACACATGCCCCAACCAACGCCGTCGTCCTCATGGACTGGTCTCTCGGTAAAGAATGGCGGTGGCGCCGTCCTTAGCCCAGGAATAACCGACAGTTGCATAACATTGAGGCCAGAATATGCTGACCCTCCGTTGGTAGCGAATTTGGTCGGGAGAGCCCCTCCTTTCGAGGCTTGCTCAAGGAATCCTGGGAAATAGAAGTTACCACCGTCTCTAAAGAACACAGGCTGCATTTCGTTAGAGGAATCAAGAAGTTGAGAATCAATCTCGGTTCCAGAAAAATCAACCAAGTATATATTTTGTGAGTTCTGTGATGCCCATGGCCCCACGCCACGTGGGGGGCCTGCTTGACCAGACGGTGGGTCGTCGAAGAAAACGTGAATCGAGTCATTTGCTACCACTCCTATGTCAACCTCTAAAACTGGCCTTCCAGCAAGCCCAAGATACGGATGCAATGCACCCTTCGTTGTACCAAATTGAACTTGCGAATTAGGAAGGTAAAACCCACCCTGGACATCGTAACTCGGTAAGTTTGGCATTTGAGCAATTGCATACCCAACCGCCTCTCTATACCCTTCCGCTATACCCCTTTCGAGGAAAGGGAGATTTACCATAAAACCAGCACCATGTCCATTATACAGTGGCTGCGGTGCTCCTCCTTTTGCAGTGTAATTCCCAGCAGAGAAGATACCTTCAAGGGCTCCTTCCCCTTTGGTGTACTGAGGGCGAATTCTATTCTTTAACACTATACGAATTCTCCCATCATATTCTTCGGGAATATCGGGGTTGTAAGTAAGTGAATAACCTATTCCTGGGTGCCCACCGTCGGCTGCTTCAAAGTTAGAAAGTAGGCGTCCTGTCTGCGGTTGAAGTAAAATCTCAGCCGCACTGGTATTCTCGGGGCGCCAATCATCAAGTGATAAGAACACCTCAAGGTATGGATTATCTGATACAATGCGTATTCCGTACAGGTCTCCCCTTTCTTTGGCATCAAGAAGAGTATATTCCTCCCCAGACTCTATTACGAATTTTTCCCGTGAGGTCTGTATCATTCTCTTGTCCACGCGCCCTTTTTGCACTGAGCGGGGGACATTATCTTTAACTGACCCCAAGAACAAAAACTCTTCTCCCATACTAATCAACCATCATACGATACACGCTTCAAGCGCTTTACTTCTGCTCGGTACACATACACTTCTGGATTAGTGTCAGCCGCAGTAGTTAATGAGCCCATAGAATTGGAACCCAGGTTCAAGGTACTACCAGTTCTGCTCAAAATAAAGGGCGGGGGTTCTGTTCTCATTCCTGGAGAAACTGTTATCTTTAGTGCGCCCGAATAAGTGCTTGAGGCATTTTTTGCGAGCCTTGCCGGTAGTGTCTGGTTAGTGGCAACTGCTCCTATCACGCCTGGAAAATACAATCGTGAACCATCTTTTAGATAGAGCCTATCCCCGGCAGTAAGGTCTGTTGACAGTGTTCCTCCCAAAAAATCAACAACGTAAATATCCTGCTCCACCTGCGGCCAATTCGCCCTTTTGCTTGGACCGTCAGTTGGTTTGTCAAAGAATACATGAACGTCTTGAGTGGTTCCAGAGGAGGCTGCCTCACCATCAGTATTATCAATACTTAGTATTGGGCGCCCAGCAAGACCAATGTAAGGGTGAAGAACGCCTTTAGTTATTCCAAGCCCTCGGGCAGAAGTGAATATCTCATTTGCAGCCCCTGGGTTGAGAAGCGGGTCCACGTAGGGGTTAGTCGCTATGCTCATCCCCGCTACATCTTCGTTATTTTGCACGGAGATATTAGCGAAACTATCTAAGTTGGCCATAAAGCCCCCTATGTACCCTAACTCGGTTGGCGTTGCTAAGTCCCCACGAGACGTATATACCCTTTCAGACCCGAGAACATTTTTGTTAGGCTTTATTCGGTTGCGTAAGATAACACGTACTCTGCCGTCGTAATCTTCTGGGAGGTCGGGATTATAGATTAGAGTATATCCTTTCCCTGGATGTCCCCCATCAATTGCTTGGAAATTAGACAATAACCTACCAGTTTCCGGTTGTGCCAGAATCTCAGCAGCGCTGGAGTTATCATTACGCCACTCGTCTATTTCAATGAACACTTCAAGATATGGGTTGTCTGAAACTATTCTAATTTCGTACAGGTCTCCCCTTTCTTTAGCGTCGAGTAAAACAAACTCTTCACCGCTATTAATGGAAAAGTTTTCTTGGATAGTGCGAATCATTCGCTTGTCCACACGACCCTTCTGGGTCACGTATGGGGCGTTGTCTTTGACACTACCCATGAAAACAAATTCGTCAGCCACGGAGATTCACCTCCGCATCACTTCGGGAAATACTCAGCCAAGAGACTTCCAGTGGTCGGTATTCCAGCGGGATTGATAATCTTGAAAGTTAGGCGACCGCCCGAGCGAGCCTTGATTTCAGCCAATTGGTCCATAGACAACTCAACGATGCGGTATTTCCAGCCGATTAATCTCAGTTTTCCGTCAATGATGTATTCCTCAGAATCGTTGACAAGACGTAGCGTTGGTAGGTTGTTTTCACCGTGTTCAATCCATAGTGCATATTCCCAGTTAGGGGCATCTGGAGATGAAATCTGGGTGTCGATAAATCCAGACAGACCAAGTAAATTTCCGCTACCTGCGGTGCCGGACTCGGCTTCTGGAGCCTCATCAAGGACCCACTTAGGTACACCGGAGGGGTGACGTAGGTACAATTTTGGTGAAATTAGACCGATAGGAGTACCGTTTGCTACTCCAGTGTCAAACCCGATTGGGATTGATTGGTCAGCATCTTCGTCAGAAGGAGGCAGACCTGGGTCTGTTGCAGAGTTGTTCACAAGCCACTCACCATTAACGGTGTCAATGAATTTCGGTTGTGCCGGTAGTGTTGGGCACAAGTGGTATAGGTGTCCAAAGAATGGCTCTAAATCATCGAATTTCAAATATCCAGAGTCGTAGTTTGGAGATAGGACAGTGCTGGTAGCAGTTCCTGTTGATGGAGAACCATTAGGGAACATCGCTGCCGTAATAGAGTTCTGTCCGTATGGGACAAGTGCCGCAGTAGTAATTTGGTTGCTGCCAACAGTAACACTGTGTGTGTCGCTGAAGAACAGGTCAACAGTCAGTGCTTCGACTGACTCAACCATAACGAAGCGGTCACGAATCTTACAGAGGTAGCCTGGTTTCAGTGCTACTCCCTGCGCGCCTGGTCCATATCCTTGTCCTGCTGGGGCACCGAATGGATTACCCGAGCGAACACCTTGGTTTGCATTTGCCATTTTATCACCTTAGTTTCTATATTGGTGCGGACCCTAAGTCGGGTCCTGTTCTCCGCATAACCATTGACGGTATAAGCCTACCGAGAAATGATTAGTGTAAAATCAATAAAAAAAGGCCCCAGGGGGACACAGATGTCCCCCCAGGGCTAACTTACCGACTTACTCCCCGAAGGGATGCGTATTCTGGCGATTGCCAGTACACCACCGGTCTAAACCGGTTTTGACTCTATGGTCCGGCTCAAGCAACACGGCATAGAGATACAACAGAGACGATTGCGGCGTTGTTAGCCAATTCGTCATCAATGTCGTCCCATGCGTAGTTTGTGCTTGCACCAGCACTACCGTCGTTCAATTGACCTTGGGTAAAGTTGGCGCCGTTTAGAGTTTGTAGGTCTCCTGCTGCGAAGTTAGCACCAGTTCCTGCGAATCCAGCAGCGATGTGTTCACCAGCGCCGGATAGGTCAAGGGTTGGTACTCCACCAGCAGGTGAGCCAGCAGCAGCCATTAGTGCATTTGTCTGAGATGCCTCAAACGATTGCTCCATAGCACGGCTATACAAGTTGTTTGCATCTAAACCTGCAACAACGCCACCATTTGGTCCGTCGCTGAAGGTGTTAGGTGTTCCTTCACCCAGAGTGTAAGGGTCCAACAGTGTTGCTGCTGGGCTTGCACCATCCAGGGTGGTTAACTCGATTGCACCGATTGAAAGAACTGCTTCAAGGTTGAATTTGCCGCCGGTAAATCCGACAACAGTACCTAGAGCAGTGCTTGCTGCTTGTGGTGTTACTCTACCAACTGCAAGAGGAACTTCGCGAATGTCACGAACAATTCCGTTGTTGTCAGCGGTGGTGAAAGTTGTGCTGGTTCCTGCTACATCACGAGATGACTGGAAAATGCTTGCTGCACTATATCCAGTGTCCTCAATGTCTGCGTCTGAGTCATCAGTGAAAGCAATCATGTCTGGCTTTAGCATAGCAGGTAGTCCTTGCTGTGCTAAGTCGAGTACATTCTTGGCTCCAAACTCTGTGACGTTTGCAGTTGTAACTTCAATCAACAGTACGTTGGTCTTAACGATTTGTAGTTGGGCGCCGTATGCGACGTCCAATCCTCCGATTGCTCCCATATTTGATACCTCCTAATTGGATTATCCTCTATGGGACCTCACGACAATTCGCCGATAGACTGACGCTGCTGGATTAATTCATGATGCTGGCCCACTACACAACCGATGACACGCCATTTCTCAGCGCCTGCGATTGTGGAGTTACCGTATGTTGCTGCTCCACCGACTACACGGTGTGCACATACGATTGTCTTTTCTGGCTCAACTACAATAGGCTCTTCGTACCAGACGAATGGTTCTTCCAATACTTCGAAAATCTGTTGGTCCACAACAGGAGTTTCGATACCGGAAATTCTCCATTGATGTTCTGTCACAAGTAGCGGAGTAACTGGATATTGAATTCCCATAAGGACGTAATAAAACTCCTCTAAGGTCTTGAAATCCAGAACTCTCTGTGCCCATCCGAATCCGTCAACAGTGATGCTGTTTGGTGCACCAGTGCTGCCAGAGGATGGCACAAGCCACTGTCCAAATGTACCGAGGATAGAAAACATGTCGCTACGTAGGACACCCTTTCCGTACTCGCCTTTTGGCCAGACGCCTTTGTTCTCAAAGCCCCAGTGAGGATAGTTTGCTTTGACCTTTTGGTCAATGCGCCCTAAGTAGTCACTGATGACTGCTGTTGGTCGGTCGTAATATGGTCTTAATTCCATTTCTAATTTCTCCTTGCCCGCTTGGGCATTATCCGGGTATATCCCTTAGTATATCAAGGGGGCCTCTTTACAGACCTTTTTTGGCATCCCTTTTCACATATGTTCTCTTTTCGATAACCTTTATCATCACAGTAGGCGTGCCCCAACCATGAGCCGCAAGACCAAATCGGTCACTGTGAAATTCGATGAAACACAATTGGCTATGTTGGAAGCGGCTGCTGAAGAACACGGTATGACACTCGCAGGTTACGTGCGCTCTGCTGCTATCATGCGTGCTACTGGGAAACTCATTCTTGCTAACTCCGAGGCTATGCGTCGTGAAGAATTTTTCAAGAGCCGAGGGATTTGATGAATGTCAACGAACATAGGAACGGCGGTAGTCAGACTATACTCTTCAACTAAACCTACATGGTTTGTCGATGTTGAAGCAAGATTAGACACGGGTGCTACCCGCACATCAATTGATGAAAGTCTTGCGGATTTCCTTCGACTTGAAGAAGTGGGTCAAGTAACGACACGAAGTGCAAGTGGGAAAGGCGTGAGGGACCTCGCTCTCCTAAAGATGGAATACGATGGTTACGAATACACACTTGACGTGTGTTTGAAAGATAGAGAAGGAATGTCATGCCCAATGATACTTGGCAGAGACGTCTTACAATAAGCGCCCCTGCCAGGATTTGAACCTGGGTTCTCGGCTCCGCAAGCCGAAGTGATGTCCATGCTACACTACAAGGGCAGTTAGAAAAAGCCTCATGAAAAGTGGAGATAAAGGTTCAGATTGCGACTGATATTACAACGACGCGTGCGGAGTTATCAGTTACACTCGCTCCTGCTGAGTCTGTTACTGTGCACGATAATTGGTACTCTGCTTGCGATTCGGGAGGGAATCCACTTGGTATGACTGTCTGGAAGGTTAGCGTATTGTAGTTAGCAACATTTTGGGTCCCTGCTGCCAACACTACACAATTTCCTTGGTCACTGATTTCGGTTACAGTCCATGCAAAAGAGTATGGTGAACTCCCTCCACTTGCAGACCCTATCCAATCAACTTGACCGGAACCTGTCTGTTGTGTTGAGCCAGCAGTACCCTCGACGATTACGTTGGGGTCAGAATTTTCTTGGACTTGAAGGGCGAGCGGTGATGATGAACCTTGCTGAGCGCAGCCCATTAGAGCGATGTACATATCAACCAACTACCATCCAATTGTTAGAACCAATGGCAATACAAGTAGCGGCTTTGAAAGTTGCTAATGTAAAGTCCGAGCCTGCACCATTGATGTTTCTGCCATTACGACCGATGGTAATGTTTCCACCTGTTGTGTTTAGAATAGCGTAGTGTTCCCCAGCCGTTGATGTTGATGGTAGGGTTACATTCCCAGCACATATATTGTATCTGCCAGCGTGTGCTGCTTCTGTTAGTGTAGTTCCTGCTGAAACTGAAACTGTTAGTAACCTTGTATTTCTAAATGTGCCACCTGTTTCTACATCAAGCGTAGCGGCAGGGCTACCATGACCTATTGATACTCTATCATCAGCAGCATCTACAAATAACATAAACTGCTCATTATCACTTTCTACTCTAAAGTTAAAATCACTTCGCCCACTGTCATTTATGACTACTTCTCCATTACCCGTAGCATGACCCGATACTGCTATTCCTTGAACTGTATTAGTTTCTCCCTTATGTTTAACATTAAGGAATATCTCTCCTGCTTCTTGACCGTTTGTTGGGTCTACCATTTGTGACATAATAAGAGAGTATAGCGTATTAGTACCACCACTATCTTCTCCTTCAAATCGTATTAAACCTAAGTCATCACTAGCCGCAGGTGAAGCAGTATTTTTCATAAATCTAATGGTTGCTTCTTGAGAATCAGTATTAGTATTCTCTAATCTTAATTCAGGTTGGGCTGATGTTGAAGATTTAAGATGAAGCATAGCATTTGCGTCTGTTACGCCACCAATTGATACAAATGACTTTGAGCCATCAATTCTCATTATTTCAGTGCTAGCGCCACCATCATTTGCTTTGAAAATTATATCTTTATCTTGAGTTACATTTTCAATTATAACGTCATCCGAAGATGTGGACAGTTTCAAGTCGGTGCCTACTGTGACACCCGATGATAGCACTAATGTTGATTCACCTTCAACTGCGCCGATAGCATCAGAATCGGCGTAAGACCCGGACCCAGAAGAACTTGATGGTTGGAATTTTGGCATGTCGCTCAACCTACCCTAATACGGTTACTAACAAAAACCCATCGGAAGAAAAAGGGGGGAGCCCCCACCAGGGCCGAAGCCCTGGTGAAGGCAGCCTCGCGACTCATTAGGTCACGTAATACCGTTCTTTTGTGCTCGGCAATCAGCGTGTGTATAGACCAAATCCGAGGGTACTCGCAAGGCCAAGGCCCAGTGCGATGTGACCCACATCAAGTCCACCAACTACCTCTTTGTTTAGAGTGTTAGTGACAACTCCTGGTAGTCCAGCAAAGCCAACTGCTCCAGCAACTCCGAGCGCCAACAAGAGGTGTCCACGGTCAAGACCGAGAACTACCTCTTTGTTGAGGTTCTTCATCAAATTAGTGAACAAAGACTCACCTCAGAAAAGGTTGATTTCTTTGCCCGCTAATCCGAACATCTCTCCACTGGAGTGCATGCCAGAGTGCATGCCAGCGTGCATGCCAGCGTGCATACCATCGTGGTAGCCGCCGAACATTGGTTCCTCGATTACGCTTGGAGCGTTACCAAGGATGCCTGCCAGGGAGAACCCAGATAGGCCAGTTGGTTGGCTAATGATGTTTGGTATGAAGGACAGACCAGCCTGGTTCAAGATGCTCATAGCCGCAGGAACCATCATAGCGACGGTGAATGCGGATGCAGTTGCAGGCTTTAGACCAAGTAGGCTGTAAGATGCGTAACCAACAGTTCCAGCAAGAACAATGGAGGATAGACCTGCACGGTAGCCAGAAGTTAGGTCAAGGTTTAGACCAACCTTGCCTAGAGCCTGTTGAGCCATACCAGGTAGGCTTGCAGACAATACAATACCAGTACCGACCGCAGCCAGTGTCTCGAATTGCATAATGTGCCTGCGAGTCCAGTTCATGATGTTCTTACCGCTTAGGGACTTGGAACGAACGGAGCGGCGGCGAGCAGTGCTCTTACGGCGAGAAACAGACTTGCGGCGAGCAGTGCGGCGGCGCTTTGGTGACTTGCGGCGACGAGTTGTCTTGCGGCGAGTTGTGCGGCGCTTTGGTGCTTTGCGTCGGCGAGTTGTCTTGCGGCGAGTTGTGCGGCGCTTTGGTGACTTGCGGCGACGAGTTGTCTTGCGGCGTGCAGGTGACTTGCGTCGGCGTGTAGTCTTCCTGCGGGTTGTCTTACGACGTGCAGGTGACTTGCGGCGACGGGTTGTCTTTCTTCGGGTCGTCTTGCGACGTGCGGTGCTCTTGCGACGTGCCGGCGATTTGCGGCGTGTCGTCTTTCTTCGGGAAACCTTGCGGCGTGCCATTTTATTCACTTTCCTTTTGGTGGTGGCTCGGCGCTTACCAGACTTTGGTCGTGGATTCACAATTACAAGTTCTTGAAGTGCCACGCCGGTTCACCTGGATGAGTCTCATCCCCATTCCATATATGAAGGTTGTATGGCCGAATACGATAGTATATGATACATATACGCAAAAATGGGGGTAAAGTATAGAACCGAACATTCATACCCACGATGGATATAGCCTCACATCATGAGTAATCGTCACGCAGTCCGGGCAAGAAAAGTCCCGGTCAGTGTGACCCTGTCCCCAGAGGATTATGAGTTTCTTGAAATGCTGATTAACAGTAGGCGTTTTCACCATCGCACACATGCTATTAGTTATGCGATTATGCTACTCAGAACTGAATGGAATCGTCAGCAACAGTACGTAACGAATACTCCATCGCAACCTCGACCAGGGCCTGCGCCAACGAATCAAAACTCTGGCCAGCCCCCTCATTCATCTCAATAAGGACGCTTGGGACATCGAACAAAACATTAGCCACATTAGTAAGGTAATTTTCAAACCCTGCTTCTTGAACTACAACTTGATGCTCGCGCTCTTCTAATCTTTCAACAAGACGGGTTAGCAACTGCTCGTCTGTAATCTCTGGCACATTGAATAAAACAATGTCTGCTTCGCCCCAATCCGCAAGTGAATATCCGTGGCTGGTTTCCCCTGGAATGTCGGGAAATGAATGAATATCATAATGAACATGTGTTGTTTTGAGATTTGCGAGGAAGTCTTGTACATAGAGGGAGTCTTTTGCATCCACACGATTCAAGTCCATCATCGCTCTTGGCTGCATCCCCTCCATTGTTTTGTAGGGGACATTTTCGTATTCAAGAACACTTTCAAGTTTGTCAAGGAAAACTACTGCGCCTTCGTCTTGTCCTTCACCAGGACCCGCATGGGGCACAGTAATGAGTATCATCGGTGTAAGTGCAGCCGCTTCAAGGACTTAGGGCTGCCGGTGTTTTTAGGTGGTTTGGAACCTATCGGGCGTTGCTTACTCCAAGTGCCATCACCAGTAGTCGCATAATACCAATACTGATATTCTGGACTCATAAAGAATGGAACATGTGTTACATAGTGGTCAAGATTCCTGCTTTTCAGATATTCTGGGCGGTCGTCAATTTTGAACACTACTTTGTTTTCTGACTGACTCCACACAACTTCTGATAGCAACTGTAACCTTTGTGTCATACCTACGCCGATAATTCCCTTACCGGCACCTACTAACCATAATTGCTCGATAGCATCATTCGTTCCTTTCTTCACAAATGTCTGAATCTCATCTATTGCTATAACACGGCGTATTCGCTTAAACCCAGGTTTGTTAGATAATTGGAATACCTTATTCATGACTTTATTCAGTGCCTCTATTCTTTCGTCTTTGCCAACTGGTGGATAATATACTATGGCCTTGGTTTTTGATAATAATGCTGCATAGACTTCCATCGGAGTTTTACAGATTCTTCCGAGCCCCTTAATCTCGGACTTTGGGTCAATGAATAGTGTGTGTACTCCGTCTTGTTGGAGTTCCTCAAAGAGTTTAGTTACAAAATATGTCTTGCCGCTTCGAGTCATACCCAGTACGGCAGTATGGCGTTTCTTCATGTTGTCATAGAGACTACGAGGAAAAATATAACCACCCCAGACCGGCTATCGCAGTGCCGACAATCAGATGGTTCTGTTGAGCGGAAATAAAGGTCTTGGTATAGTCTGGGAAATTTTTTCTGAACTTATCTTGTAAGTTGTGCTGGTCGGAGTGACGCATCCAATCAACCGGATTCATGATGTCGGGGTTTGCAGCATGGGTGTGTTCATGTCCAAGAGCATGCCCATACTCATGTGCGAGAAGTGTTAGGTTTGATTTTGCCCCCTCTCTTACTACTATTAATTTACCAACCGTGACTCCCTGTGGGAAGTAGCCTTTGCCTGTCTTATTGTATAGTGTACGGGCTATGTCCATTGTGTACCATTCTTTGTGTCCCGCTTCAACTATTGTATTAACAAATGAGGCCCAATCTCTATCAGATACACTCGCTATCTGGACTCCATCTTTACCAGTAGTAAGAATGTTGAAAGATGGCAGCGTTTCGAGATTCATTTAATCACCACTCGAACATTTGGAATATCTCATCATCTTCCTCGTCAACCCAATCATGGCGTGAGGGGTTAACAAGACTTCCCTTGAATTCGTCACTAAACTTGGTTAAAACCACTTTAGGATAGTATTCTATCTCCTCTCCTTCTGCGAACACTTTTCTATCCCAATCATTGTTCAATTGCGGCTCTCCGTCACGGACGATGATTCTATGGTAGTCGGGCCATTGCTGATACATGCTGCTTTGGAAGATTCCTCTTGTGTCAAAGATATAGATTCCATCACCACTAAAATCTCCACCGGGCCGCACTACCCACTCAACATGTTTCCTTACTGAGTCAAGGTTGTTCAAGTTAGGCTGGGGCGGTGCAGGGTTAGCCTTGAAATCTGGGTCGAGTTCTCTGAGTGCTGACTTCGGAACATAATCACGGCGCTCCTTGGTGTCAACATTTTCTAACAATACTGCTTCCTCTCCTCTGAGACCAACAATACGGTAGCGGGCTAAATCCTCATTTTCAATTCTGTAAAGGGTTAGATGGGGTGGCACATAATACCCTCCAAACGCATCATTGAAAAGTTCTCGACCATAGGTGTCAACTATCTCTTGCTCCAGCGATTTCATTATCTTATCTCTTCGGACCCACTCGGCTCTCTGCTCGTCTGTAACATCATGAAAGGGTGTGTAGGGAAGTTCGTTGCGATAATCCTTTGCCTTCCTATACTCCTCAAATGGGTTTCTTTCGTCCACGTCATCATAGAAATCAAATGGGTTTCTTTCGTCCGACGGATTCTTTCTCGACTTTGTTTTCTTCTTCATTTCTTCAATGAACTTAGCATAGACTTTCTGTGCGGCTTTAATTCCTGGAGTAGCGTTGGGGTGGAACCTTGCTCTTTGTTCCATAGCCATCGCTGCTTGAATCTTGTGTGCGTGGGTCTTACCGGAACGCTTGATGATGTTAACTGACTTAATGGCAGTAGCCCTATCTTTGAAACCTAATCCTTCGATAGTGTTCTCTTCTTTCTCATTCACATACAGGTCCGAATGTTCATCCATTGGTTGCCCTTTGTATTTTTGAGGAACTCTATGAGCGCCACCATGAGGGTTAGCCTTTACCAATTCAGCCCCGTATTGCTTACCCCACTTCTTGACTTTACGCGTGAATTGCTTTTTCGGTATGATGTATAGAGTTTCAGCAAACGGAGAATCCCCTGCTAAAACGAACTTGATGTAATCCCCATTCGGATATTTCTTCTTGAACTCTGGTAACTGTATCATGGCCGAAGCATACTTGAGAGTCTGCTCTTGTTTGCCTTCTGCCGAAGTATTATTGGCTACCCAATCATCGAACTCTCGTTTCATGCTCTCATACGGGTATTCTTCAAACTCATCGGGTATGTGTGGGTTTTTCTTAACTTTAGGATTCATAACTACGGGAACTTTCCCATACTTTCTCTTTTCAGTCATTCCTACCCACGGAACATCTGGGCACTTTGGCATTCGTTCAACACCGTGCTTTCTGGCCCAACGCCATGGGTCGTGTCCCCATACCCACAATCCAAGTAAGCGGCGAGACACTTTGTTCTGCGTTTTCTGTTTCTTAATCAGTGGACCCTTTCTATCTTCTGCATTATGATTGTAAGGGAATGCGCCGTGACGGGTATTGAAGCGAACCTGTCGCATACACCAATCCCAATCAGTTGTGCCATTCATGTAATCTTTAGATGGTCCGGTCCACTTATTGAGGGCAACCTCCCACTTCTCCTCAAGATGGCGTGGACCCTTGATGTAGTCCTTGGGACCACCAAGTCCAATCTTCTCACGCATCTTTAGGATTCTTCTGCCACTCACACGGCCACTGAATATCCCTTGTTCTTTGGCTTCTTGTGGAGATAAGCCAGCAGTCTTACCAAGTGGTGAATCAAGGAATGCTTTGAGTTCCTTGTTCTTCATATTGACAAGTTTAGCCCAGCGCTCGAAGTAAGAGAATAAGTCGGGGCCTTCTTTGGGATTCATAATTGGACGGTCCATTATATATGGGGCAGAGGGTCGCTGCTGGAACCCATACTTCTGATAAATTCTCACTAAGTCCTCGGTTGACACTTGGGCCACATTAGGAGTGGTTCCAGGTATTAGGCCCCAGCGATGCACCGTTGTTTCTGCGGCTTGTCCCCCCGGTTTTAGGTGCATCACATGATTTGGATAGTCGGCAATTAATTTCTTCATCATAGAATCCATAATACCTTGCCCACGGACACTACTATCAACCCACACAGTATCTATCGTAAGATGGCCTGGCGTGGCTCCAAATTGTATGAGACCAACTATTTTACCGTCTAATTTAGCAATAAGCACATCCTTTGATTCACCGGATTTTACTTTTCTATTAAATTCTTCAAGAACTGTATTGTAGTATAGTGACACGTCAGTAGGATTCTGTTGAATCAAATCAGCGTGTCGTAACCACGGATATTTCTTAACCGCATCACCGGGGAAGAATGGGTCTGGTGGGTTCTCCAAAGGAAATGCTCTCTCTTGCCACTCATGCGATACCTTGTCTTTACTAATCGGACCTCCCTTAGCCCAAGTGTAACAAGACCTTGCTGAATGGCACTTGAAGTGGTGCATCCAACAATAACCTAACTCACCGTCTTTATCTGAGGTCTTACCTGGCATACAGTCCTTCATTCTCGGACTAATGTCAAATGCTATACAATTACTACAATTGGATTTCTTAGCAACGGCTGGTGTGGTATTCCATCTCTCAGCATATCGAACCCAGTAATCTTTGTCGCTCAAGTTGAGAGGGCCGTATTGAATATGTTCTGCCTTAACTGCGGCATCCCTGTTCTTGGTGTTTAATTCAAGGTCTTGTGTAGCCGGTGGACAGGACATCTTCACTGAATTAGGAAGATTGCTCTTTAACCACGCATAGGTTTTAGGTGCTTTCTCTTCCAATTTGGCACGGCCTTCTCCGATGCCTGGAATGAAATATACCGTATCATAGTCCTTGCGTGCCTTCTTAATTGCTGCAAAGTCTGCTTTGATTTTTGCTATGTTCTTCTTGTATTCGTTATCTGTATAGTAAGCAGCGGCTGATGTTTTTGGAGCCTTCTTTGTCCTAACCCCAATTGCATTTGGTTCATCACGAATAGCGGCTTGACCGCCCTTACCAGTTCGCTGGTCATTATCTCCGAACACAAACAAAGTATCGGGGTGGTTGCGTACATATGAAACAGTAATTTTCTTCGGGGGATTATCCTTGACTAAGCCTGCTTCGACTGCCAAGGAATAGTCGGGCATCTTCTTGTTTCCTTTCTTTACTGTATTACCTAAAGTGACGAATGAATATACTCTCCCAGTAGCCCACTGGTGCGGTGCAACACCTACACGATGACCTGTCGCCCAAGCCGCAAGTCCTTTGTCATACACCTTCTGCAAAATGCTTTTCTTAATCTTAGTAGCCTTAGCCACCTTGTCTATGAACTTACCTTTCTCTGGCAACGGACCATACATCTCAATGAACTTCTTCTTGTATTTGCTTGGCACAGTCTTGTAGCCTCTTGCCTTTGCCTTAATGTCAGATTTCCATTCCTCATACGCTTCTGGGTCATCCGCATCATACTTGTAGCCCTTGTCTATCTCTTTAGCAGCGATAGCCATTTCTTCGCGATTCAAACCCTTCAGATATTTCTTTGGTATCTTTCTCCCTTCGGGTGTTCTGCTTGGGTTGGCTATTGGAATACCTGGAATTATCTTAGCAAAGTCTTCTTCAAACCGGTCCTCGCGTATCATTACAATTTGGTCGAAGTCCATAGTCTTGGCTTGCTCAATCATTGGCTTTGCCTTTCTAACTCTTGACTTGGCTTCCTCGTAAGTCATTCCACCACGTCGAAGAATCCTACGAAGTAGCGACTTAGGGCTCACATCTGGCTTTAGGAAAATAGCGTGAGCATTAGGGAATACTTTCTTGAATTTTCTCATTCCTCGCAAGTTAACATCTAAAACATTGTATTTGTAATTGAAGTCTGCAAACCTGCGCCCATAATAGTGGCCACCCTGCTGGTCCCATTCAACAAACTCACCATTCTCCAACATTTTTTCGAAGCGCTCTTTAGTTACAAAGTTCTTATCAATGCCTCGTTTTTCTCTTGGTCTCCGAGGACGAGAAGTCCAAGTAAGTGGCTCACCGACACCGTCTAAGTTTTTCTTCAGATAGCGGATGAAGGTTGACTTACCTACTCCGCTTGGCCCACAAACTATGATTACATTGGCTTTCATTTTTCGTGGGTTTGTCTGAACATTAGTTTCCACCTCAGTATCTATTGCCACATCGGGAATAGCACCTCTTAGTATATCTCCAACATGCTCATAGATGATTTGAGCGACTTCCTTACCTGCATCTTTAGGTGCGTTTTTCCTGCTAAAACTAATTGTCAGATTACCCGTGCTGAAACCTAACTGTGCCTTAACTACACTATTTTCTGGAATCTTACCGGTAAGTAGTCCGAGGTTATCAGTATTGAATCGAAGATAGCCGCTCCCAACGGTGGCCATGAACTTCTTGCCCTTCTTACCATCTTCATCTTCGACATTCTCTTGAGAGTATGCTTCAAGTAATGCTTCTGCTAAACGTGGCGAAATAGGCGTTTCGTAACTACCTCTCCAGCGAACCATTAACGGAACCGGCTTAGGATTCTTTCGTGGTTTGTTTAGGAAGGTTCTCAGTTTCTCAACATGTTGTCGCATCCACCAATCCTTGAACTGCTCAACATTCCCCGAGAAATCTCCAGCCTTACGATATTGCTCAGCGATAGAAGTGTACATGTAAGGGTGATGAGTAGCAATATCCGCTAACTGCATTATCACGGCTATACCATAGTAATCTCCGGTAAGCGTTTGGAAGAACCCTTCTGAAATACCTCTGCGCCCAATATCAGACTCAAACATCAACGACACTGCTTCTTCCATGGCGTGAGGAACATCTAATTCATCTGCGATGAAATCATCCCACATGTTCTTGGCAGCCATTGAGTGATGTGGTCCACCATCCTTCTGCACCTTCTTCCCAGAGTCATGGTAAATACCGACAAGATATAGCATGTCCAAGTAGGTCCAATTGTTAGCGAATACTGTACTTAGGTAATCTCTGGTCTTGCCTCGTAACTCTTTGTCAAATCCAATGGGTTCTAATTTGTACAGACTTTGGGGTCTTGTCCTGGTGGCTGGACCAAAATAATGCTTCATCCACCAATGAACATATGTTGTATGTGCAAATTCATCGCCACCATAGTGAACCCAATCGTAATCAAGACCTTTCAAGTCATTGAGAACTCGATGGTCATATTTTTCTGGAATCACTGGTCCTGGATTTGGTCGAGGGTAGTTACCAATTGAAGGATTAATTTTGACTCCTGGTAGTTTCATGAAGATTACATCTGGACGTCCATATGTCGAATAGTCCCAATTGCTTGGTGCATAATTATCGTCCCACTTGTAGCGCCCCCATTCTTCAAAACCGAACTGAGCGTAATACTTTGGTAAGAATGGACTGAATGCGTCAACTGAGATGACGCCCCTCGAAATGGCATCCGTTACCGCTAAAGCGCCCTGCCCTGCTTCCCCAATGTTGAATAGATTCTGTAAGTCACCAGTGGGGTCAATTAGATAACCAGTTAAATTGTCTGGGGACAAATATGCCTTAGTATTAGTTTCACGAATGTGCTTGGCACTATGGGGGCTCAAAAAGGGTTGACGCTTAGCAGACTTCCTCGCAGATACAAATTCCTCTGGACTCACCTCTCGGAAAAGAGAAGGATTATTGATTGGCCCTGGATTGGCCAGGGCTTCCCCGAAAGGGTTAACCACATCCTCTGGCAAGTAATCGGGCTTCACAAATTGCTTGTAAGTGATACTCGCTATACCTTTGAATTTCTGATTAAACTTCTGCACCACTTTCTTTGTAACCTCAAAACAGTGGTCAACAGGGTCCAAATTATCTTTCTTTACTTCTTTCTCAGCCGCATCAATCATAGCGTCAACATCGGCTACGAACCTTGCTTCATCCATGTCGAGATACTTCTGAAGTCGGTTATTCCTTACTTTGAACTTGAAGTAATCAATTCGGTCGCGCATTACAGTATAGTGGTGCTTTATTCCCGGCTCGAATGATAAGTCTAAGTAAAACTGAATGTCGTCAGCCGAAGTCAAACTTGGTTCATCCTTGCTTGGGTGAGTGTGATAGAACGCGACCTCATTATCTGGGCGCTTACTAATTTTTATCTTAGGCATAATCAAAGATGCCCTGCGGTGGTATATTTTCCTGTCACGAGTAACCCACCCGTATGACTCTCCACTCCACGAAACAAACGACCAGAGTTAGTCAAGGAAATCTTTGTCGTTTAACCTACTGTATGAATACTTCTTGAATGACTTCTCGGGGTTGTCAGTAATCATATCTCGCATTTCATGCTTGAAGTCAATTGCAGCAGTTGGGTTATGCCTAACAGTAGGGAACATTAGATGGCCCTTAGCGATAGTGACTCGCCCATTAGGATTAGAACGGACACTGGTAACTTCACTACATACTAACTCGACACATACCAATGAAGAACCCTTTTGATTCAACGGGATATGCTTAGGTTTGCCCACGAAGTGCTTCATAGCCTCACGTGCTTGCTTACGCTTGACATCTCCATCAAACATTACGAACCATGTATTGTTTTCAAGATTAATCGTGGCTTCTTTTACATCGAACGCCCCGAGTACAGAACCGCTCTTTGGAAAGTGAGTGAACTTACGAAGAGTGCTCGGATTCAAACTCATCTTCTTCACCTCCAAACTCCATGAAAATGTCAAACGGCGATAAGAATGTTGCCGGCCTTGTAGCGGGGACGACACTCTCTTCTATTGTTTCTTCTGCACCATTCGGGTTTCTTCTCGCCTTGAGAGCAAGTGCTTTTTGCTGGATTCCCCTGTCTGTTGCAGAATCGAATGAACTACGACGCATCTTACTACTAAGCCGCTCTGCTTGGTCCTCATAAAAACTTGAATCGAAATCATCTGTTGTGATTTCATCAATAGGCTTCTTGAACGGTTGATTGTTAGTGAAGTTAATTCTTGTAGCAAGGTCAGTATCTCTCTTCGCCTGCTTAGTATCTTCTTGATAATCGGCTATCAGTTGATTGTAATACAGAGTTTCTTCACGGTTTTTATCGTGCGCTACACCACCGACTGCTGGACCTTCTTCATCATAGACCCCATCTTCAGAACCAACCTTGAAACCAGGGACATCAAGGAAGTAACTAACTCCGGCTTTATCCTTCGGGAATTTGATTCTTTCTGGGTCATAATGCAACCCCCACTTGTCATCTGTTAGAGTCAATTGATTAGCAAACTCGTTCCTCAGAGTGAGATACTTGTCAAAACGACCCTTGCCAGCCGGGAGATATGGAGTCGAACCTATTGGTGTAGTCTCAAATGTATAGCCAGTGATTTCGTCTGTCCAAGGTTGTGGGCCTCCTGCTACTGGGCGGGGACCAGCGTTCCAACCATAGTATGGGTTAGGAAGAACACGTGTTAATCCAGAATCTGTAACGAAAATTGCGTTAGTACGTTCCTGGCTTTTTAATCCAGGGTTTCCTCGAACCCCGATTTCGAACCCGCCTGCCATCTCACCTTGCTTGTGTGTAATGTCGTCTATCTCAAGGACACTCTTATCTTCTCGCACCCGTATAAACTTAGAGTAGCCTGCTAAAGAACGGGAAAAATACTCTTTGGGTGTGACATTGATTGTTTTCTTTCTCTGCACCGTTTTTCGGCGTTGTTGACGTGAGATTATAGTGGGTCCAGAAATGGTGCGGATTGGGCTTAA
>MDTG01154215.1_pt1 | contig 19741 bp, 22 predicted proteins | sample 811421 | NCBI WGS metagenome assembly MDTG01 (sample SAMN05326645, study PRJNA326480) | marine metagenome | isolation source: seawater | place: Pacific Ocean: South East | collected 2011
AGAATATCAAGAAGAATATATAAGAGATGTATTTTATGCAGCAAATACATTTTATAATAAAAATAAAAGAAAAAAACTATCTTTATTGGAAGAACAATCAATAAATGAAAATAACAAGAATTGTAGAATAATCGGAATTACACTAGAAATGAGACCAGATTCAATTACAGAGAATGAAATTAGAAGACTCCGTTATTTAGGTTGTACTAGAGTTCAATTAGGCGTTCAACATATAAATGATAATATTCTAAAAAAAATAAATAGAGGATGTAAAACAATTGATGCAATAAAAGCACTCAAATTATTAAAAGATAATGGATATAAGGTAGATGCACATTGGATGCCGGATTTACCAGGAAGTGATCCAGAAGAAGATACAAAAATGTTTGATTATATTATTGAAAGTGAAGACTTGCAATTTGATCAATGGAAAATTTATCCAACAACTACAGTTCCTTGGACAAAAATTAAAAAATGGTATGATGAAGGTAAATATATACCATACACTGAAAAGAACCCAGATGATTTAATAAATGTTCTAATTGATGTAAAGAAAAAGGTTCATCCTTGGATTAGATTAAATAGAGTAATTCGTGATATTCCAAATACAACACGTTCAGGAGATACATATATATATGCAGGAAATAAAGTTACTAATTTAAGGCAAATATTGGGAAATAAATTAAAAGATGAGAAAAAGTTTTGTAAATGTATTCGATGTCGTGAGATAAAAAATAATAAACATCTTAAACAAAATATACAAACCATTATTCGAAAATATAAATCATCTAATGGTATTGAATATTTTATTAGTATTGAAAGTGGTAATAATATAGATTCATTTTATGGAACAAAAACACAAAAATGGTATAATTCTAAATTTATAGAAGAACCTGGAATTATATACGGATTTGTAAGACTAAGAATTTCAAACAATAGTATATTTAATGAATTAAAAAATTGTGCATTAATTCGTGAGTTACATGTTTATGGCGAAGTTGTCCAATCTAATAATAAACATATACAACACAATGGATATGGTAAAATACTAATGAAAAAAGCAGAAAATATAGCATTATTAAATGGCTACTATAAAATAGCTGTTATATCAGGGATTGGTGTTAGAAATTATTATAAAAGAATGGGATATTACCTAGAAAATACGTATATGATAAAAAATTTATTATTTGATAAATTTTATAATAATTTTATGATATTTATGATATTTATAATTATATTAGAATTATTTAATTATACAATCTGAATATATTCCATCAACGTTATATTTTGATATAATATTATAAGTGTTATTATTTTTGTTTGTATAAGTAAATATTTTAATATTTTTTTTATGAATTTTATCAATATAATTATTATTTAATATTGTATAATCTAAAACAATAAAATCTATATCATTGAAAACACCAAATGCAATGTCATAATCATTAAATACATTTGAAGTTATAAATCCTGATTTATAATTCATATTATATAATATTTTCGAATTTATAATTCTATCTAATATATTTCTATCAAATGAAGATATATATATATTAGATGTGTTAACATTATACAATAACATAGATTCTAATAACTTTGTAACAACGTCAATATCATTTCCTTTTACATCAAAATTTATTTTAACATTTAAATAATCAAAATAAAGAAAAAAATCATCAAGTGTTATTATATTATATTTTTTTTTCAATACATTAGTAGTGATATCTTTGATATGAGTGCTTTTTATATACGTATCATGGTATATTACAATATCTTTATTTTTAGAAAGTTGTATATCCATTTCAATCATATCAAAATTATATTCTATTGCTTTTTGAAATGAAATAATACTATTATCTTTATAACATTGAGAAAAACCTCTATGTGCTATTCTTAAAAATTGATTATGTAACGACAATGGTAATATTTTTGATAACAACAATAATATAAATGTTAAATGTATTAACATAATAATATAATATTAATAATATTTTATTATTTACAATTAAATTACACCTTTTTTATATACACCAAATCCAAAGTATATTAAAAATGATATTAGTATGATTCCCATGTTTATTAATACAATTGTTCTACGATTATAATCCAAATATATATAATGTGTTAGTATTACTGAAAAGAATAATATAAAGAACCCTAATAATGCATGTTTATTAAATTCTAAAATAACTTCTTTACTAGGTCTATTATCAAACATATTTAATAGTATAAAATACATAACAGGAGCTGCCCATACAAATGCATAAACTCTTACTATATCATTTGTTCTTTCATATAACTGATTTAGATATGATGCTAAACCTAAAGCAGCAAATCCAGTAAACCCATCAAAAAATACTTTGTAATAATTCATATAATATATATTATGATTATAGATTAAAATATTGATAATGTTCTTTCATCCATAACATAAACCCGTTTATTACATTCATACTATACATTGTATGAGTTACTGCTTGTTTATTTCTAGATATCTTCATTTGAACTACAAAGTTTTCTAATATTTTAGATAAATTACCTTTTTTATATTTTTCTTCTAATTCATAATAAGAAAATTGTTTATAATTTTTTTGTGCGTTAACTACATTATGAAAATTAAATAACATTTTTTTAAATTCATCCTTTGTTTTAATATTTTTAAAATTAATATTTTTCATATATTCCATTGCATGTTTTTGACATAATAAACATGGTAATGCTGTGCATATTCTATATATTTGATTACATAATTCTGATTTTATTTGCAAAAAATATTCATCTTTTACTTTTTCTGCTACAGTATGAAAAACAAACCAAGTTGATCTGCCCCATGACATTTCATCTTTATTAGGAGTAAATGTATTTACAGGAGCATAATGATTTCTTATTGGGTTTATAACTTTTTTATTTATTGGCGTAATAATTTTAGAATTATTAATTACTTGTGTTACGTTTGTTCTTTTGTCATTTTTAGTAAAAATCATAATATTATATATTATATAATAATAATATAAACTAAATTTAATATTATAAACAAATGGATGAAAAAGAAATTTTAGTTGGAACTATTAAAAAATGGATAAAATTAGACAATGAAATAAAACAACTTCAGAGTGAACAAAGTAAAAGGAAAAAAATAAAAAAAGAACTTAATTCTACATTAATAAATATTATGAAAAAAAATAATATTGATAATATTGATACTAAAGATGGAACATCTATAATGTATTCTGAAAAAACTGTTAAAAAACCTATTACTAAAAAACTTTTATCAGATATTTTAGCTAAATTTTATAATGGTGATATTGAAAAAGCGGATGAATTAAATAATTTTATTTTAGATAATAGAGAAACTGTTACAAAAGATGTAATTGAAAGAAAATAAAATATATGCGTTATATATATAGATGGATAATATGCCAGCAGCATTAAAAGAAGGAGACAATGAGATGCCTGAAGGAATGAATCGTGAAGGAATGAATCCTGAAGGAATGAATCTTGAAGAAGGAGGAGAATCAATGATGAGTGGTGGAAGAAGAAAAAGACGCAGAAAAAGTGCTAAACGCAAAACAGCAAAAAAAGATGGTAGACGTTATAAACGCAAAACAGCAAAAAAAGGTGGAAAAAAAAGAAGATCTGGTAAAAGAAGACATTAAATACAATTAAAAAATATCTAATTGTATTTTTATATTTAATTAATAGTTTGACAAATATCATTTAATATAATCTCTATTTCGTCATTATTTTTAGAAAAATATTTTCCGATGACTTCTGGATTTTCAACATCAGACATTATATCTTCCATTTTATATACATTTCCATAATCATCAGTGTAATAAATTACACCATTTATTTCTTTTGCATTTATTACAATAGATTTTTTTTCGTTTAAATTAGAGTCACCTTCATTAATTTCACCATGAGGTGCACCTTTAACATGGGTTCCACAATATAGACTATTTTCTTTTCTTCTACGAGTGCATTGATTACCACCTGCTTTTTTTGCATTACAACGGTTATCTTCAGGTATTGTATTTTTAACTCGTTTTCTTTTCATAAAATCATTTCTAGTGATTTCAATCTTATCATACCCATATACAAATTCTAAAAATGCGGATTTATTATCATTATCATTTTTAAATCCATCTAATTTCAATAATTCATTCTTAATACTGTCTTTAAAATCAATTAAATACTTATCTAATTTTTGTGCAAGTCGTTTATCCATTTGCTTAATAAATTGTTATTAAATATTTCATAATATTATGAATCAATTTTATATAAAAAAAATATAAATATTATAAAATCTACGCAAACATTTTTTTAATTTTATCAAAAACTTCCATGCAATCAGATAGTGCAGTTTTTATTAGTTGTCTAATATAATTATTATCTACTTCCATTATGAATGCTATTTTTAAAATACTATAACTATCATGAGGATGTAATTTTTTAAATCCTATAAATGATAATGTTTTATCATCTTGATAATGCTTTGTGTATAAAACATGTTGTAAAATATTACCAATTGTATTATCCTCATTATCTAAAGTTACATTGTATGAATTAGCAATTGACATATCAGAATTACTAATATTAACTTCATCACTATCTAGTTTTTCAATTAATTTTTTTATATTTTTGTTAATTGTTTCACATCCCAATACTAATAGTTCTTTATTATCATATATACCTATGCTTTCTAATACAAAATCAAAACAGTCATCTAAATAAAAGCGTTGTGCATCTAATATGTAAAAGTTTTTCTTTTCAAAATTAATTTCCTTTTCAGTCATAGATTCATCATTTTTTAATGAAGATTCTTTTTTTTCCCATTCAGCATTAGCTTTTTCTAAATCTATTGTATTACCATAACTACATATGCATGCTACATTAAATGCACTATCTTTATTATTATTTGAAATTGAATAATCACATGTTAAATTTATACACTCACCTTTGATTGTATCACCAATTTTTGGTCTTAATCTTATAAAGTCAATATATTGATTTGTCAAATTATTCATTGGATAAATTTTCATTACTTCTTCACGAGTTAAATAATTATTTGTATTTTTATTTTTAATTCTAAAATCTTCAGTAGTTACATACATTATATCATCAGTGTTATTTTCAACATTTACTTCTAAAATATAATTTCCAGGCAATACATCTAATTCTTTCATATGTATTGGAATACAACTTAATCTATGTTTTACAATTTCATTATGAAATCTTGTTGTATTTTTTTTAATTTCACATTGATTCTCATTATATTTGTCAGTTATACATACATTTATATCTATATCGGATAGAATTGTTCTTCGCAATGAATTAATAAATGAGACATTAATATCAGATATTGTGAATTTTAGTTGTTCATTGTCTTCGGCTATTTTTGTAATAGAAGGATTCATTATATAATAGTATTATTATTTTTTTATGTTTTTTTAAATAATAATCAATTTTACATGTTAGTTTTTTCTAAATTTTACTTGTTTAATAAATAAATATAAAAATATATTTATGTATTATATATATTATCATGCTTACTTTAGTATGTGGCTCCGACTTTCGTTATTTTAAATATCTTAGAAGATTGATTGGTAATGTTCTTGATGTTATCACTAATGAAATTTACAAAGATACTAAAATAAATTTTGTTGTATACGACCTAGGATTAAAAGAAGAAGAACTTAAAGAGATAAAACAATTTCCTCATATTATTATTGAAAGTTTTAATTATTCTATATATCCAGAACATGTTTCATTAGAAAAGTATAATGGGCAAATGTGTAATTATTCATGGAAACCAATTATCATTTATGATGTATGTGAAAAATATGGCGATTTAGTTCATTGGATGGATACTCGAAATCTATATAACAAAAATGATATATTTAAAAACATGATTAATTGGTTAAATACTAATTATTTCTTTAGTCCAACATCAATTGCAAATGTTCAAAAATGGACTCATGAAAAATGTATAGAATATATGAAAGAACATGGTTCTGAAAAATACTTAAATAATTCCAATAGAAATGGTGCATTAATTGGTATTAATTACAATATTGATTGGTGTAAAGAACTTATAAAAGAATGGAAAAATTGTGCTCTTATTAAAGAATGTATATGCCCTGAAGGTTCACATAGAAGAAATCATAGACAAGATCAAGCAGTTTTAACTATTCTATTTTACAAATACCATGAAAAATATAACTTTAAATTAAAAGATGATTATATGAAAATAGCTATTCACCAAAGCAAATTATAAATTTAATTACTTTTTCTATTTCTTCTCTTTCTAGTTTTTCTACGTGTTTTTCTTTTATTTTTCTTCTTTGATTTTTCTTTTTTCTTTTTTGTTGATTTTTTTCTCAATATTTTTGAGAAAAATTTTCTAGATTTTCTCTTTTTACCACCCTTTCCTTCTTTTTCTTCCTGAACTTCTTGTCCATTTTCTTCTTGTAATGATAAAAGACTATTTACTTTCTCTGTATTTATATTTTCTTCTTCTTTATCTTGAATTGTTAAATTTTCTATTGCTTTAGAATCATCTTTTTCGTTTGTTGTGCTACTATTATCACTTGATGAATCACTATACTGTCTTAATCTAAATTTACCTGGAGCAAATAAAATAGAAAATTGTGTTGCTATACCACCTAATGATGTTATAGATAAAGGTGATAATGAATAAGAAGCTGTAAATAAACCTACACTACCACTAACATGTTGTTTTGTATAAATATCTGGATAAGTTAAATTTCCAATTATACAACTGCACATTAATATACCATTTAATCCGGTTGTAATACCAGTTGTAACATAACCTATTTGAGATGTTAATTTATTAAAAGATGTGTTTATAGCATGAGTTGCATCATTAATTGCCTTTTGTCGTTCATAAGAAGCATTTTCAGATAATATTGCAGAAGTTTCTGCTGCAAATTGACCGGTAAATATCCCATTAAAGCATGTTAATATATTATCCATACAACTTGCTTGTAAATTTCTTCCAGTTTCTGTTGCAGCTTGACTAAATATTTGTTGAACACTATTGATTGCAGATTCTTTATGTTGTTCTATCATGTTTAATACATTTCCACTAATAAATTGAGAAAATGTTACAAAAAAACCAATTATGTAATTTAATAACGTATTTTCTCCATAAATTGCATCATCTGCATTAAAATTATCAGCAATATCAATTCTATATTTTTGTTTTACATCCATAATATGATTTATTACATAAAGAAGTAATCTTCCTGCATCTAAAAGTATAATACTAAAATAAATTAATCCTATTATTGAGAAAACATATAACATTCGAGAAGCCATTTTATCACTTTTAAATCCTGCTACTATATTATTTACTGTTGGTGTATCTCCACCAGACATTTTAGAATTATCAACATTAGTATTAACATAATTCCATGCAAAAGAAAATACCATAAAAAAAACTTTATTTTCCTTTTCTTTTTCTTTTAATTCATCAAATGATTTTTTGAAAGCTTCTTTATTTTCAACTTCATCTGTTTCTGTATATTCACTAATATATTTATCAAAAATTTTCTCATAATCAAGATCATCAGGTTGTGATTCAAAAAAATCCATTAAATCTGAAAGTATTTTAAATGATGGACCACTTTCTTCATTAAATAAATGGTATAATAAGGTTTTTCCTTTTAACTCTTCTTGAGTTACTTCTTTTTTATCTAAAAAAACTTGATCATATTTTGAATATTCATTATCTTCTTTTCTATTCTCAATGCATGCATCAAACAAAAATGTTTTATCATTAATAAACTTTGAAAATGATAATGAATCGCCAAAACCATTATTTGTTGATTTTCTATTACCTATCATTTTAATAATTTCATCTTTATCTAGTTTACCATTTATTTCATATTTTTTATATATGTCATCTTTAATTTTACTTCCGCAAATTTTTTTAAAACTTGATAATTTTTCTGCAGAGGTACTTATTGTTTCTGCATCAGTTTCTCCATCATATAAACTTTTCATTTCATCATATTCTTCTTTTTTATCTATATCACTAGAAGTATTTGTAAATGCACTAAAAAAACCACTCATTTATATTATATATTAATTGTCTAAATTAATATATTATAAGTAACAATTAGCCATTAATCATATCAATAAATAAAATAATATATAATATTATTGGATACAATACTAACAACCATGCTATTGTTGTTTGTTTATAATTACATAATAATTGTATAATTAATGTCCAAAATGCAACATATACAAATTTAATTAAATATATTATAGTTAAATTAGGAGATTCACATTGTAACTTTCCTAAACAATAATAATCAATATTTCCATAATTTTGAAAAACCATTACAATAAATACAATAATAGATAAAACTAAATATAATCTAGCTGGCTTACATAAACCTTCTTCCATTTATATATATTATACTATATTTTTATACAAGAGGTGGATTATGATCGCCATACTTATTATTTATTGGTTGGTCTAATGGAGCACCTGATAATCTGTATTGTCTTCCTTTTACAACTTGTGTTACAATTGGAATAGATGCAGATTCAACACCAGATAAACTTAATACATCATAACCATGGAATGCACCCCCTTTCATTCTTCTCTTTTTCATTGTTTTTCTATATTTCATTGATTTTCTTCGTCTTGATTTTACTCTTCTAGATTTAGATTTTTTATATTTTTTACCACCCCCTGAAATTAAAGATTCTTTTAACACTCCTTGACATGCATTTCCACCTTTTACTTTTTTTCCGTATCTTTTTCTTGTTTTATTAGGCATTATATAATAAACGAATAAAAAAATTTAAAAATATATTTTTGGTTAAATATTATTGTTTATATAATTATCTATTCAATATCTACATGAGTCAACATATGACGTCGACAACAAGGTGAAGTTAATCTTATATTATCCATTACAATACCTTCAACTGCTTTATCATTATTTGTTTTTGTCATATAAATTACTTTATCCAATTCTAAACCTTTTTCCAATTTCATTCGTCTAACTTCACTCATATAGTATCTATATTTATCTGCTAATACTTTTCCACACGTAAAACATTTTACAGGAATAATCATTCTATTATATTATATTATATATTTATTTTTAATATATTATAATCAATTTTATAACCTATTTATATATAAATGTTTATAATTATTATTTTTTTAATATTTTTAACATTATTTGGTATACTTTTAGCATATACTAATGACATTAAGGATTCTATTAATGAAAATTTTGAGAATGATATTGAAATAGAATTAGATGAAGAAAATTGCGAAAAAAGAATATGGGATGATACTAATGAAAAAGGTTGGAGATGTATAGCACCTCCACCTAAAGATAAATTAGAATATGTATCAAATATTAACGTTAAATATCATGATACGATAGATGATATCAAATCTCAAAATCCAAATATGGATCTTGATTTAACAGAAACCATATTTAGAGATAATGATGGTAATACTTTTACTAAATATACATCTTTACAACAAAATAATAATAAATACTCTGGTGATGGTAAATACAAATATGGTTACGATAACTACGTTCCTACATATGAACAAAGTGCAATTTTAAGCAAAATTCGAGAAAATAATCAAAATGAAATAGATTTAATGCAAGAAAAATTAAAAGAAAATAATGATGATTCTAATTCAAATTTTTATGATTATTATAATTTAAATAAATTTGATATGAATGAATTCAATAAATCCTAAAATATAAAATTAATAAAATATTTTATATTTTTATTTCTTTTGTTTTAATCTTTCTAATAAATTTTCAATATACCTATTTTCATACTTTTTTACTGGTTTTAAATTAGTATTTTTAAATACATTAGATTTTCTCATAAAAATGTAAATACTGCGTTCAAAATTAATTGGAAACATTTATATAATAATATATATAAATATTTATAGAAACTATGAAATCTGATAAAAAAATAGCTTTGTGTTTTTTAACATATGATAATTTATCTAAACCTGAACTATGGAAAGATTTTTTAAATGAAAAATACAATTTTTATATTCACAATAAAAATGACTTTGATGGCGATTTTGATAAATATTGTATTAATACTAAAATAAAAACAAAGTGGGGAAGAATATCAATAGTTAAAGCTACATTATTATTATTTAAAGAAGCATTCACATGCATTGATAATGAATATTTTATGTTATTATCTGATAAATGCATTCCATTATACAATTCTAACATTACATATGAAAAAATTACTAATATTGATAATAATGTTTTGTTAGCATCAGATAATATACATTCAAATAGAAGTTGTAAAATGAAAGATCGTGAATTTTTAAAAAATTGTAAATTCATGCATCAAAGTCAGTGGATGCTTTTAAAAAGGGACACTGTAAAATTTTTTATTGAAAATGATTATACCGATTCATTTAGTAGTGTTCCTATACCAGATGAACATTATTTTATTAATGTTATAAATAAATTTAATATCCCATATAAAAATCAATTAATAACATTTTCCAACTGGAATGAAAAAACTGAAGTTGGTAATTATCGTCCATATCCTAAAACATATTCTGTATTAACAAATAATATTATTGAAAATATCATAAATAAAAATTTTATTTTTATGAGAAAAGTCTCTCCTAATTGTGAATTACCTGATTATTTTGATGCATTATTTGATAATTCTGAAAAATAATATCATATATATTTATGAAAAGTATAATCAATAATATTTATAGTTTACCATGCGAAATACAAAATAAAATATTTATTATTTACTGGCAGTTTAAATATAATGATGTCATGCTAGAAATTATTAATTTAAAAAAAAAAGATTGTTATATTTTTGATTTTTTAATTAAAAATATTAATGTATTAACTGGTCAATATTCAACGAATTATTTGTTCCATTTTTATAAAATTAATAATTTAATTAAAGATATTTATTGTAACAAGGGATTAATGTTATTATCTAATATTAATAATTATCATATGAAAAACATTAACATAATAAATTTATCTAATTATTATGATAATTTTAAATATCTCTTATATTATCTCCAAACTGTTATTAGAATTAATAATAAAACAATATTAAACTTTTTTAAACCATTTAAAATATAATTTTATAATATACAACTTTTATCCATTGATACATAATAGACAATAAAAAATATTGTTAATAATATTATATGATATACTTTTTTATATTTGTATAAAAAATAAACCATTATTAAATACAAGATTATAAAATACTTCAAAAAAAACTGACCATACTCAAAAAAAGATCTCCATACCCTATGTATATTTATTGTTCCAGGATATTGTATAAAAATTGCTGTTTCATCTGTTTCACTTAATGCATTTAAAAATATTTCATTGTTATTATCAATTTCAATATAGTCATAGTTTTTGCATGAATTGTTTATATTAACTTGGTCATCTTTACATTTTTTATTTAACATATCACTTAATATTATTTTCAAATATTTAACATATCCCATATATAATCCTGCATTAGCTACATTGTTATCTTTGCATTCTGGAAATACTGATTTTTTTAATAAATATAATTTACCTGGTGTATCTTTCGAAAATAATACCTTATAATTATTTTTTCTAAAAATATTTTCTGCCTCTTCAATAGTTCCATTTATTATACTATCAAAACCATCTATAAAAATTATTATTTTATCTTCTGGTAAATTTTTTATATAATTATATACTAATGTATATTTCATATCGAACCCAGTCCATTTTTCACCATAACCCAATACTTTAACATTTATATCAAACTTATTATTTATTATTTTCTCAAATGTTCCTTCATTATGAGTAGCTACTGTAATAACTTCTGTATTCATTTAATATATATATAAATATACATTAAAAATACTATTATAATTAAATAATACCTTCACTTGTTTGAACTTTCATACCATTTGTTGTTTTTACTTTTTTTTTAATTTTTAATGAGCAACCTTCTTTTTGTTTTTCAGCATGACACTTATTACATAGCCATATTAAATTTCCACCATGATTCTTATTTATATCACCTATAAAATTATTATTGTTTGCTTTACATTGTTCTTCTATATGATGTACCTCTGTAGGAGGACATTTTTTACACAAACTGCATAATTCTGGCTTCATTACTAATGTGTTATACTTTGATGCTTTAGGATTGATTAATATATTATTTGAATATAAATCATCTTTTATATTATAAGTCATTTTTATAAAGTCTTTCGGTATATGTAATGATTTTAATACTTCTAAACCGTATGTTCTACTTCCAGAACCTTCTTTTAATTTTCTCTCATAAACTAAACATTTTGATTTTTCATCGTATATAACTGACATATGGTTAATTGTCATTTTATCTGATTGATTAATTTCTTTATAATCAGCCAAATCGTGATAATGAGTTGCAAAAATAAAACTAGAATTTTTATCTAACAACCACTTTATCCCGGCTGCACAAATACTTAATGCAGATTCTTGTTCTGTTCCTGAACATAACTCATCACCTAATATTATACTATCTTTATTACAACTATTTAATATTGTTCTTAATTCTGACATTTCTACAGCAAATGTGGATAATCCCTTAAATAAATTATCATTTCCTAGAATTCTTGAATATATCGCTGAATATGGTTTTAATTCCATATATTCGCATGGAACATACATGCCTGATTGAGCACATATAATTGATATTCCTAATGCCCTTATGAAACTTGTTTTTCCAACTGCGTTTGTCCCATATAATAACATTCCATTTTTGTCAGTTCCAAGTGATATATCATTTGATACATAACATTCATTTTGTTGTATTTGTTCTATCAATAAATGTCTTAATCCTATTGTTTTTACATATGATTTATCATTATCCTTAATAACTGGTTTATTGTAATTATACGTATATGCATTGTATACTTTACATTGTAATACGTCATATTTTGATATTAATTGAGAAAGAATTTTAATACTATCTCCATAATTTGTATTAATATCTTCTACTATTTTAATAAATACTGTGTTTATTGCATCTAATATCTTAAATTTTAAATTGAATATAGAATTGCTTGTTTTAATTATTAATGGACAATTTAATTCATAATTTTGACTTGTTGAGTTATCAAATTTGATTTCTTTCATATTCAATTCATAATTAACATCGTGTAATTTAAATGATATAATTGGGTCATGTTTGGAATTTATAATATCTTTTAATAATTTACTCCTTGTTTTTGTTATTTGAATAATATTTCCTGACTTCTCTTTAGAGTGTATTTTCAAATATTCTAAATTACTATTATATGTATTGCACATACATTTATTTATTTCTTCTTTTATTTCATTAAATAATTCTATTTTTTCTTTATAACCCTTTATCAAATCATCAAATTTGTCATTAAAACCAGATTTCACTATATTCAATCCATTTTCATTTTTTATAGATTCACTATTTATTTTAGATATTTTACAATTTTCAATATATAAATATTTATTAATGTATTTACATAGGTCATCACATATGGTTTCTAATTTGTCTTCACATATATTCATTTTTAAATAATCTATTAATTTTTCATTTTTTGATAGAGAAAATAATTCTTTTAATAACAAAGATGTTTCATATAATTTAAATATATCGCTTGGTATTGCCTTTTTTGTTATCATTTTTCTCGAAATTAATTCAATATTAAATACATTTTTTAAATACTTTCTTGCATTTAATACAATATCATAATCATTTAATATATTTTCTATAATATCATATTCTGATTGTAAGTATTCAATATCTGTGCTTGGATTTAATAATATATCCGTAAATCCTCTTTTTCCAATAGATGACATACAATTATTTAAAAAATTACAAACTGAAGACATTTTTGATTTTTTATTTACATTTATACCGTCTTCTATTATATTTAATTGCTTAAGTGTATGATTAGCTAATAAAACATGGTCATACGACGAATTTAATATAGGCATATTTATATTTTTTAATATTAATGGATTATATTTACTAATATAACTTATTAATATGCTAATTGATTGAGTTGCTATTTGATTATCAAAAAATTCACTACAATTTTGGACTTCACCAAATATTTCTGTTAAACAATGGTCTACATTTCGCTTTAATAAAGAATTTTTATAATAGTCACAGTCTAAACCTAATTTAGAAATCTTAATTTCACTGATACCTAAATATTTAACCAATGTGTTATATTTATCATTATCTATATCACAAAACATAAGTAATTCATTTGGTGGATTTGTTATTATTTGTCTTTCTAATTCATCAAAGGTAGTTGGGTCTATAATTAAATTTTGAGTTCTATATTCAAATAATTGTGAATTTCCATTAAAAATATTTATATTTGAATATCCGACTGCATATTTAGAAGTTCCAGTACTTACATCATTATAAGGTTTGATTATTACACATGACAAATTATTTGTTTCCTTTACGTTATTATCATAATGCGATATATACATACCTGGTGTAATTGTTTCTGTTAATTCCCGTGAAACTACTACATTTTTTTCTTTTTTTTGATCATGAATAACTATAGTATAACCGTATTTCATAATTTTATCTTTATAATCTTCTGCTGATACATCTGGAAAACCCCACATCATTATATCAGTATCTTTACCATATTCTTTTTTTTCGCCTATTTCTCCGTTACATAATTCTACTATTTCTAATAAATTACTTCCAGAATATTCTTTCGTAGCACGATTATACTTTATATACATTTCATAAAATGAACCAACTTGTAACCAAAGTATAGTTCTATCACCATGTTCTTTTATTGCATTTTTAGTTAATTCAAAATATAGGTCCTTTAGTCCTTCTTTCTTTACGTATTTTTTTTGAATATTTCTTGACATTTTCTTATAAAATATGAGAAAATCCTTTTATATTTATTATAATAAATAAAAATATATGTATTATATATATATGACTGATAAAGCATATTGTTTGAAGTGCAGAAGAAAAAATATGGAAATGGTTAATACAAAGCCTGCTAAAATGAAAAACGGAAGAAGTGCATTAAAAGGTAAATGTAAAAAATGCGGAACAAATATGTTTAAGATAACAGGTGGTATGACTGCTAAAAAAGGTGGTATGAGTGCTAAAAAAGGTGGTAAAACAGCTAAAAAAGGTAGAAAAAGTGGTAAAACACGTAAAAGAAAAAATTAAATAATATAATGGGTTTATAATTATATTATTTATTTTCATTCATAAAATTGTATAACAATGTATCCGTGTTATAATTTTGTACATCTCCGCAAAATAATTTTACTGTTTCATACATTTTACGTAAAACATCGTTCGGTGCAATTGTTCCTACTCTAATTAATCCACGTTTAATTAATTCCTTCTTTATTTCTGGTATTGAAATTTCCTTCATTTTTGATATATTCAAAGATGTTTTATTTCTAATTGTTTTATTACTAACTAATACAGATATTTTTGGAACCTTTAAAGATTTACCAGTTTTATAAGTCCTACGTATTGTTCGTTTTCTTTTATTCTTTTTATATATTTCATTATAACTTTTCTTTTTTTCAAACTTTTGACGAAGAATATTATGATTTACCATATTTGTTCCACCTTCCTTCCTAGTTTTATTAAAATAATTTCTATATGTTGGTAAATTACCATTTTTTAATACTCCATATTTAGGTGGTTCTGGAATATTTATATCACTTTTTTGTAAGTTATTTGTGTCTATATTTATAGGAATTGTTGGTTGTATTTGAGATACATTTGAAATATTAGGAGTGTATTTTTCTTCTGAAGCAATATTTGTTAAGTCTATCGATAACGGAACATTAGAAACAGTTGTTTCAATTTTTAATGGTTCTTTTTCTTGCAATACTGCATTATTTTTTATTGTAAAATTTCTTTTTGGTTTATTAGATATTTTGTCTTCATCTATTAATGAAGATAAATAATCTTTTGATGACTGAAAACTATCATTAAATACTTCTTTATTCTCTTTTATCATGTTATCCATTATTTTATTATTTCTTTTTTTCTCAAATAGTTGTTTATATTTATCTTCTTGATGATGTCTAATCATTTTTAATAAAGATTGTTTTTTTAACGTATCTTTTTTCTTTTGTTCTCTTGTTTTAATCTTAATATTACCTTTATTTTCTTTTTTTGGCTTTTTACGTGTATTATTATTTGATGAAAATGAAAATAATGTTGGATCTATTTTAATTACTTTTTCTTCTTCTTTCATTATTCTTAATTAAATAAGTAGTTAGATATTTTTTTTTCTAAATTAACTTAATTCTCCGTTTTATATAAAATAATATAAACAATAAATTTTTATATTATATATAAGTAATGCAAAAACATTTTAACAAATTAAATATTAAACAATTATTTTTCGTACATAATAATACTAAAATTGTATTAATTAGTGACAATGTTAAGTCAATTAATTCTTTAAACTATAATAAAAATATACACAAAGTTATATTATTTCATGATAATTTTTTAAATAAATTTAATAATGACAATGATATTATAAATTATGTAAAAAATAAAAATTTAATTTAAATGTATAATCCATTTAAGAATGTTTTTTTTTCTTCTTTCTTTTTATTATCTTTAAATCTTTCATAACCTTTATTCATATCTTCTACATTTAATTCTTTTTTTGCTTCATTTTTCCCATATATTCTTCTACTATGTGATATTTTTACATGAGTTACCAATGATTCTATATCTCTACCATAACTTTCAAATGAATCCTTTTTATCTTTAAACCACTCTTTTGTAATTTCATCATTTAAATTCCAATTTATATTATTTATCATTAATTTAAATATATCATATAATTCATTATAATCATATGCTTCCATTTTAAATCTCCAAATGAATCTTGATTTTAAACCTACATTTGTTTTAAATATTGTTTCATCCAATTCTTTTTCATAACCTGCTATTATTACTATCAAATCCTCTTTATAATAACTCAATGCTTCACATAATGTATCTAAACATTCTTTTGAATAACTATCTCCTGACTTATCTTCATGTCCTAATGAATATGCTTCATCAATAAATAAAACTCCCCCTAAACATTCTTTTATCAATTTTTCTGTTTTTATTGCAGTCTGACCTAAATAACCTGCTACTAAATCACTACGAGTTGCCTTTTTAAATATTTTTTTACTTAAAATTCCTATTTTTGAATACATACTTCCTAATATCTTTGCAACTTCAGTTTTACCTGTTCCTGGAGGTCCATATAATATCATATGTTTATAATCATTACTTGATAAATGTAATTTTTGCATAAAATATAAAAGTTGATCCAATATTGATGTTTTTATACTTTTTAAACCGATCATATCATTTAATTTTTTTAATTCATCCTTAATTTTATGCAAACATTCTAAATCTATATTATACTCTGTATCTTCCTCATATTCATAATTATCTGTTAAATCAATTAAATCCCCTATTGTTTCTATATTACAAACTATATCTTTCTTCTTTGTCTTTTTAACATTATTTTTTTTTGGATAACTTTTTATATAATTATAATCTTTCAATAATTCATACATCTCATTTCTTTTATTACGTAACGCAAATTCCATTCTTTCATCTTGATGTCCTTTATCATCATTCGATAAATCTTGAATTACATTTGACATCTCATTCTTTGTTATATCTTTATCTAGTAATAATTGTATATTTTTTTCTTTATTATCCAATATATTTAATTTATTCGATAAATAATTATTATCTATTTCTTTTAATAAAATATTATAATCCTGTTTTGTCAAATCTTCTCGATCTTTATAATTTATTAAAAAATTTATAAACTCGTTTTTCTTCATTTATATAATAAATACTATAATTATTTTATATCATTTATAAAAAATTGATTAGAAATTACATTTATTATTTATATAATAAAAACATGACAGATAGTATGAATCTAGAAGCAATGCCTACTCCAAACTTTTTAAGTAAATCCTTTGAAAAAGATTTGCTTGAAGGTAAAGATGTTATTTTTCAAGATTTAAAAGAAAATAATAATGATGATAAAACTACTCCATTTGACCATTTGGGTGATTACATTGAAGAACCTTACACAATTATTCAATCTTATTTTGAAGGAAAACAGTTAGATAGACTAGTAAGACATCAAATTGAATCTTATAATCATTTTATTAATCATCAAATAGAAAAAACAATTGAAATGTTTAATCCTGTTATTATTCGTTCTGAAAATGATTATATTAAAGAAACTGATAAATATACTCTTGAAATTCATGTTGATTTCTCTAATTTTAAATTATATTCTCCTCAAATTCATGAAAATAATGGTGCTACTAAAACAATGTTACCACAAGAAGCTAAACTTCGTAACTTTACATATGCTTCTATTATGACTGTAGATGTTAATATTACTTATATTATTCGTAACTCTCAAAATATGGATGAACCTAAATATATAAAAAAAACATTAAATAAAATTAACATTGGTAAAATGCCTATTATGCTTAAATCTTCAGCTTGTGTTCTTAAACAAAAAGATTATATTCAATCAGTTCATACTAATGAATGTTATATGGATTGTGGAGGTTACTTTATTATCAAAGGTTCCGAAAAAACTGTTCTAGGACAAGAAAGAGCTGCTGAAAATAAAATATATTGTTTTGACGGTAAAAATACTACAAAATGGAATTGGTATGCTGAAATTAAATCTGTTCCTGATTATAAATGTATATCTCCAAAACAAATTGAAATGATGATTGCTTCTAAAAATAATGGCTTTGGTCATTCTATTTATATTAATATTCCTCGTATTAAACAACCTATTGAATTGTTTGTTCTTTTTAGAGCATTAGGTATTATACCTGATAAATCTATTTGTAATTATATTGTTCTTAATGTTAACGACCCTGATAATGAATATTTAATCGAATTCTTACAAGCTTCTATTGTTGATGCTAATAAATATACTACTCAAGAAGAAGCTATTCAACATATTATTTCTTATGTAGCATATACCCCTATTAATATGGATAGAGAACAAGGTCTACTCAAAAAACGTCAATTTGCTATTGAAGTATTAGAATCTGACTTATTCCCTCATTGTAAATCTCTTCAACAAAAATTGTATTTAATTGGATATATGGCCAAAAAATTAATTAACACTTCTTTAGGACTTTATCCTGCTGATGATAGGGACTCTTATAGCAATAAACGTATTGAACTTACTGGAACACTTCTTAATAATCTTTTTAGAAATTATTTTAATAAACTTGTCAAAGAAATGCAAAAACAAACTATTAAAGAAATTAATAATGGTTCTTGGCGTTCATCTGAAGATTATGAAAATATCATTAATATGACAAATATTTATAAAATTATGAAATCTACTACTATTGAAAATGGTATTAACCGTGCATTATCTACTGGTGATTTTAGTATTAAGCAATCTAACAGCACTAAAGTTGGTGTTGCACAAGTTCTTAATAGACTTACATATATGTCTACTATTAGTCATCTTCGAAGAATTAATACACCTCTTGAAAAAAGTGGTGAACTTATTGCTCCTCGTAAATTACATAATTCTACTTGGGGATTCCTTTGTCCAGTTGAAACTCCAGAAGGTCAATCTATTGGTGTTGTTAAAAATATTAGTTAT
>MDTG01373501.1_pt1 | contig 19739 bp, 21 predicted proteins | sample 811421 | NCBI WGS metagenome assembly MDTG01 (sample SAMN05326645, study PRJNA326480) | marine metagenome | isolation source: seawater | place: Pacific Ocean: South East | collected 2011
CTGTGGTTTTCTTAGCGGTGGTCTTTTTAGCAGTGGTTTTCTTCGCTGTAGACTTCTTAGCAGTGGTCTTCTTCGCTGTGGTTTTCTTCTCAGCGGTTTCGTCTTCTGCTTTTACCGCTGCTTTTTTAGCAGTGGTTTTTTTCGCGCTTGTTTTCTTAGCGGTGGTTTTCTTCGCAGTGGTTGCTTTAGCGGCTGTTTTCTTAGCGGCTTTGGCTGGTTCTGCTTTTACTTCAGCTTTGGCAGCCTGAGGTTTTACACCACTTTTAACGAATTCAGCGGTTTCAGCCATGCGCTTTTTCTGCGCTGCATCTAACTTGCCAATTCGATCAAGGTTTTGCAGACGCTTAAGCTCTTTTTTCGCTTCGGCGATCTGTTTTTTCAGTTCTTTCTTGTCTTGCTGTTCTTGCTTAAGCTTTTCTTGCTCTTCTTTATAGCGCGCTTCACGCTCTTCTTGCTGCTTGATCAGGTCTTGCTGAAGTTTGCGGCGCTCTTCTTCGCGAGCCGCGCGCTCTTCAGCACGTTCTGCTTCAAGTGCTTCAATTTCTGCCTTACGTGCTGCACGCTCGTCTTCCAAGCGCTTTTGTTCCTCTGCATCAACTTGAGGCTCAGCTTTGGCTTTAACCACTTCCTTAGAATCATCGCTGCCGCCACCTAGTAGAGCTTCCAATGCCGCGATTTGATCGACAATGTTCTCTGGTTGGCTTTCTTGCTGCTTGATGATTTTTTTATAGGAAGGGCGTTTCTGTGATACTTTTGAACGCTTGCCAGGTTTAGCCATGAATCAGTTGCTCACTCCTGAAATAGTTTTGAGGGCGGTATATCTAGTCGCGCGTATTATACGCATCTTCACCCAATAGGCCAAAACTAATACAGTTAAATATGTAATTACTCACCCTTTTGAGGCTTATAGGTCGGCAATCTGGCCATAATTTGGAAGATTGCCTGACAAAACCACTCAAAAACGAGACATTAAGGTTTATTAAAGACCATTTATTGAAACGCTGCCGACTTATTTAAGTAACGGCTCACCTTTCATTTGTTGATCTGCATGGTAGGACGATCGCACCATTGGGCCACTGGCCACTCGCTTGAATCCCATTTGCTTCGCAAGCTCACCCAACTCATCAAATTCATCAGGGTGTACGAAGCGCTCTACTGCCAAGTGATGTTTACTTGGCTGTAAATATTGCCCAAGGGTGATCATATCAATATCGTGATCGCGCATATCTTGCATCACTTGAATGACTTCTTCCTTGGTTTCGCCAATGCCGAGCATTAAACCAGACTTGGTCATAACATCAGGGCACTGTTCTTTGTATTTTTTCAATAAATCCAATGACCATTGGTAATCAGACCCAGGGCGCACCTTTTTATACAAGGAAGGCACTGTTTCTAGGTTGTGATTAAATACATCCGGCGGGGTTTGCGCCAAGATGTCGACCGCGATGTCCATGCGACCACGAAAATCCGGTACTAGAATTTCCATCTCAAGGCTTGGGCTTAACTCACGGGAATATCGAATACAGTCAGCAAAATGCTGGGCACCACCGTCACGTAAGTCATCACGGTCAACTGAGGTAATCACGACGTACTTAAGGCCCATATCCGCAATGGCCGTGGCCAATTCTTTTGGCTCATCTTCATTAAGAGGGTTCGGTCGACCATGACCCACATCACAAAATGGGCAGCGACGCGTACAAATATCACCCATGATCATAAAAGTTGCTGTTCCGCCACCAAAGCATTCACCAATGTTAGGGCAAGATGCCTCTTCGCAAACGGTGTGCAAGCCATGCTTTCGCAGCTTTTGCTTAACGTCGTTGATTTTTGGGCTGGCAGGAATGCGCACGCGGATCCAATCTGGTTTACGCGGCATGGTTTCCGTTGGAATCACTTTTATTGGAATACGGGCAACCTTGTCGGCGCCACGTTTCTTTTCACCTTGAACCACTTTGGCTTTTTTCTCTGTACTCATGGTAAGTGATGACCTAAATCTTGGGTGCCTTTATAAGGCAAACAGGTTGCAAGTTGATCGACCAGCTTTTGGCCAACGACCTTTATATCGGGCTTGGGTGTAAACTCAGCCATATGTGTCATGTTCATTCCCGCATATCCACATGGGTTAATGCGCTGAAAGGGCTCTAGATCCATATCGACATTTAAAGCAAGGCCATGAAAACTATAGCCCTTGCGTATGCGTAATCCAAGTGACGCAATTTTGCTCTGCCCCACATACACGCCCGGTGCATCGGCTTTTGGGTAAGCTTGAATGTCGTATTGATCCAGTAATGTTACCAAGCTGTTTTCGATGGCATCGACGAGTGTTCTTGGACCTAAGTCTAAACGCTTTAAGTCTGCCATGAGATAAGCGGTAATTTGACCAGGGCCATGATACGTTACCTGGCCGCCGCGGTCAGCTTGAACCACAGGAATATCGCCGGTAAATAGCAGGTGTTCAGGTTTTCCTGCTTGTCCTTGAGTAAACACCTTTTGGTGTTCAAGGATCCATACCTCATCTTGGGTATGTTCGTCTCTGGATTCAGTAAACGCTTTCATCGCCTGCCAAACGGGCTCGTAAGCTTGTTCACCGTCTAAAAAACGAACACCCAGTTTCATTACATAACCATCTTAATACGGTCATGCTGAATAAAGTCGGCATGGAGCTGCTCTAACTGCTGCTGAGAAGTAGCGGTTATAAAAAAAGTAATGGAGGTGAAGCGCCCATTACTGCTGTGATTGATCTTGATGCGTTCCACATCAAAGTCTGGGTCATGAACACGCATAATGTCGATGACAAAGGATTCATAGTCATCACCAGACTGACCGAGTACTTTGACTGGGTAGTTGGGACATGGAAATTCAATCTTAGGGGGTTGTGATTTGTGAGCCATAATACGTCTGATGTTAGCCTGCTTTACCCCAATATGGTTGCAAAACAGGCAAATGCAAGGTCTTAACTAAATAAGGAGTAAAAGAACAGCTTGATATAATCCACGATACGAGAGAAAAAGCCGGCTTCTTCTATGTCGTTAAGGGCGATTAAGGGTTTATCCATTAAGACGTCATCACCTAGTGAAACCGTCATATGGCCATATTCCATTCCCTTGATAATAGGGGCTTTGATTACATCATCAATACTGTACTGAACATCTAGGTTACCTTTTTGACCGCGAGGAATGGTGATGTATGCACCGTCTTTCACACCTAGTTCCAACTCGTCTTTTTCGCCCATCCAAACAGGGTGAGTTTGAAGGGTTTCTTGAGCGTCATACAGTTTGTGACTTTCATAGTAACGGAAACCATAGGTCAGTAATTTTTGCGATTCACGAGCACGGGCTCGTTCAGACTTGGCCCCCATCACAACAGAGATCAAACGCATGCCGTCTTCTGTCGCACTGGAAACCAAACAAAAGCCGGCTTCTTCTGTGTGACCTGTTTTAAGGCCATCGACTCTTGGGTCCCAGAATAATAGAAGGTTCCGGTTGGATTGCTCGATGTTGTTGTATTTGAACTTTTTCTGTTTATAAAGCGGGTAGTACTTCCCGTGATCACTGATGATTCGATTTGCGAGCAAAGATAAATCACGAGCAGTGGAAGCATGACCTTTTGCAGGAAGACCCGTGGCATTTTTAAAGGTGGTATTGCTCATACCAAGAGAAACAGCATATTGGTTCATGATATCCACAAACGCTTCTTCGGTGCCGCTGACGTATTCGGCTAATGCAATGCTGGCATCGTTACCCGATTGAATGATCACGCCTTTTAACAGGTCAATTACAGGAACATAGGTGCCTTCACGAATAAACATGCGTGAACCTTCTGACTTCCACGCTTTTACACTAATACGGGTAAGGTCATCTTCTTTAATGTTGCCGTAGCCTAGCTCTTCATAAACAACAAAGGTGGTCATCATCTTGGTTAAGCTGGCAGGCGGTAACACTTCGTCAGCGTTATGCTCTACCAGTACCTCACCACTATTAGCGTCGATTAAGATATAGGAGCTGGCTGCTAAAACAGGCGGCTTTGGAATGATGCTAGGAGCAGCAAATGTCAGGGATGAAAACAGTAGAACCAAGCAAACAGTAAGTAAACGCATATGACCGTATTTAACTATTAATAAAAGTTGGGCGCATTGTAGCACGCTTATTGGGTTTGTTAAGGATGCCTATGGGCCGATCAAGGTAGAATGAATATCTTGTGCTTGCAACGTGCCTTGCACACCTTCTAGCTTGTCAGGGCTGAGTGGTCCGATGCGAACTTTATGCAGCCACTTACCGTCATGAGCATCCTTAGTGATATACACCGGCTCTTCGACCACGCCTGCAAGCTTTTGTTTCATTCGAAGCGCAGAAGGTTCGGCCTCAAATGCAGCCACTTGCAAAAACAAGTAATCACGCTCGGTTAAAGGTGGCGCTAACAAATCGACTTTCACATTGGCTGTGCCTTGCTTGGCAAAATCCAAACGCACCGCTGCCGCATAGGATAAGTCAATTAAGCGATCGTCATGAAACGGGCCACGGTCGTTTACTCGCACCACTAGGCTTTTGTTGTTATCCAGGTTCGTAACACGCACATAGCTGGGTAATGGCAAGGATTTATGGGCGGCACTAAATTGATAAACATCAAACCGCTCACCATTACTGGTGTCATGGCCATGAAATTTTTCACCGTACCAAGAGGCAATGCCTTGCTGTGAATACTCGGTTAAGCCTTTATTTACTTCATAAGACTTTCCCCAAACCTCGTAGCGATCAGGGTTGCCTCGACGAGACATGGGCTCACGTATGGGCTTAGGCTCAGGTAAGTTGAGAATGCTTTGCTGAAAAATAGGGGTGCTATCGTGTGCTTGTTGATAACGAGAAGGGGTGGAACAAGCCTGCACCAAAATCATGATTAATATTAGGCTGCAAGCTTGTAAGGTTTTCATGGCTGTTTCAATATCTCGCTGAAATCAGAGACTGCGCGTGCATACATGCTGCTGCGATTATAGCGGGTGATGACATAAAAGTTTTTATAGGCTAACCAGTATTCTGTGCTGTCTTCTAGGTCGTAGCGAAATAATGCTGCATCTCGGTCGTCCATACCTTTAGGCACATTCACTCCGCGCTTTTTCCACTCGGAAACTGTGGCTGTTAATGACAAACTTTTACTGGCCAGTTTATCGGCGTCTGCATTATACAAAGAAACTGGGCTCGCAATAGGCTCACCTGTTTGCCAGCCATAGCGTTTGAAGTAATAGGCAACACTGGCAATGGCGTCGTCCACGTTATTCCATAAATCTTTTTTACCGTCGCCGTCATAATCCACCGCATAACTAATATAGCTTGATGGAATGAATTGCCCCAAACCCATGGCACCGGCATACGAGCCCTTAATATCAAGTGCGTCTAGGTTGTTGTCACGCACCATTAAAAAGTAGTTTTTAAGCTCACGGTAAAATAAGGAGCGTTTAGGGTAATCAAACCCTAACGTGGCAAGGGCATCTATGACTCGGTAACTTCCGGTGATGCGGCCATAAAACGTTTCTACACCAATAATGGCAGCAATGATTTCACGTGGCACGCCGTACTTTTTTTCAACCGCATCAAAGGTGTCTTTGTGTTCGATCAAAAAGGCTTTACCAGCTTTGGCGCGTTTTTCCGTTAGGAAAATATCGCGGTATTCATGCCAAGGCTTAACTTTTTCAGCTGGGCGAGAGATGGCCTCTAAGATGCGTTCCTTGCGCTCCGCTTGGGATAATATATCCCGTAAGACTTTTTCATCGTAATTATGCTCTTTTACCATTTCGGCAATGAAGGGTTCATACTTAGGGTGATCGGTATAATTTTCCGCCGATACTGAAATACTACTTAACATTAAAACTAAACTGGCTGCTAACACATTAGACCTCAACACAATCTTTAAATCCTTCGGTGCATATAAACCGACATAATAACCCCAAATGCCGCCATTAACGTCACTATGGATGTTCCACCATAACTGATTAACGGTAGCGGCACACCTACAACTGGTAATATTCCACTTACCATACCTATGTTAACAAACACATAGATGAAAAACGTGACGATGAGCGCACCCGCAAACAGTCTTGCGAATGTATCTCGACCACGAGATGCCATATAAATTCCCCGCATAACAATCAACAGGTACAGCATGAGTAAAATTAACACACCTATCAAACCATGTTCTTCTGCGTAAACCGCAATAATAAAGTCGGTATGGCGCTCAGGTAAAAACTCCAGTTGAGACTGGGTACCTTGCATCCAGCCTTTACCTTCTAAGCCACCTGAGCCTATGGCGGTTTTACTTTGAATGATATTCCAACCGGAGCCGAGCGGATCACTTTCCGGGTCCAAAAAGGTCAATACCCGCTGTTTTTGGTAGTCATGCATCACGCCATACCACATAATGGGGGCCACCGCTAAAACCGTCACCACCGCAATGGCGATCCATTTACTGCTTAAGCCAGCAAACAATAAGACAAAAATACCCGCCGACGAGACCAACAAAGCCGTACCCAAATCCGGTTGTTTAAAAATGAGCAATGCCGGTAAGAATACAAGCATCAACACACTAGAAATCACTTTTAACCTAGGTGGCAACAACTTCGAAGACAAATACCAAGCCACCATCATGGGGGTAATCAATTTCATAATTTCTGACGGCTGAAAACGAAATACACCAAACACACTGAGCCAACGCTGCGCGCCTTTTGCCCCGACACCCACCAATAAGACCAATATCAAAGCAATAATACCCGCGCCATACATCCAGGGTGCTGCCATGTGAAACCATCTTGGGTCAACTTGTGCAATCACAATCATAATGAAAAAACCCAGGGCAAAATAAATCATTTGCCGATTCACCATGCCCATATTCTGACCGCTAGCACTGTATAAGATAAATAATCCACCAGCGCACAGTACCAACAATAAAAACAACATTGTGATGTCGATATTCATACGATGCAAAATACTGCGACCGCGTTGCATGCTGGCATCATCAAGCTGACGAATAAAATCACCGGCCATGCTTCACCTCACTCATAATGCTGAATCTAAATTGGGCGCTGAAGTGTTTAAAAGTCATAGGCAATGCCTTTTGGCCGATCATCGTTCAAGAATCGATCGGTGACTTTTTTTGCAATTGGCCCCGCCGTTTTACCTGCGGACTCGCCGTTTTCAACCACAGCTGCGACCGCGATCTTCGGGTCTTTAATGGGTGCAAAGCTGACAAACAAGGCATGGTCACGTTGACGCTCAAGAAGGGCTTCTGAGTCGTACTCTTCATTTTGCTTAATTCCCACCACTTGAGCCGTACCGGTTTTAGCGGCCATGCGATAATTTAAATTACGCTTTAAGCTTCTAGCGGTGCCTTGGTAATGAGTAATCACCCCTTCCATTGCGCGATCCATTTCATCCCAATTAGCAGGATTTTTTAGCACGATGTTGTCGGGCTTATTCTCTTCTTGCACCGCAACACCATCAATAAACTGAACTAATTTAGCTCGATGCCACTCACCCCTTGCGGCATAAACACTGGTGGCGGTGGCAAGCTGCAATGGGGTCGCCAGCATAAACCCTTGGCCTAGCGCTAAGTTAAGCGTATCCCCTGCATACCATGAACGCCCGCGGTATGCTTTTTTCCATTCTCGATCCGGCAGTAAAGCGGGCAAGGCATTGCCAATATCCAAGCCTGTGTTTTGACCAAAACCAAATTGCGCAAGAAATGGATGCAGATTGTCGATACCGGTTCGAAACGACATCTCATAGAAATAGGTATCGCAACTTTGAATGATGGCATCACGCAAATGTATGTGTTCACCGTGACCTGTTCGTTTCCAATCACGATAGACTCGCTCATCATTTTCTAACATGTACCAACCAGGGTCTTTAATTTCTTCTTCCCAGTTTGTCACGCCACTTTCTAAAAAGCCCAGACCAATAAAGGGCTTCATGGTTGAACCCGGTGGGTATTGCCCGCGAGTGGCTCGATCAAACAGTGGTACATCTAAGGAGTCACGAAGTGCGTTGTAGTCTTTGTAGCTGATGCCGTTTACGAATAAATTAGGGTCAAACGAGGGGCTAGACACCATAGCCAGTACACCACCGGTTTTGGGGTCCATGGCCACTAATGAGCCTCGGCGACCATCAAAAGCTTCCATAGCAGTGCGCTGTAAACGTGCGTCTAAATTCAGAATTAAATTTTTACCAGGGATGGAGCTTTGTTTTTCAAGGACTTTTAAAATGCGCCCTTGAGCATTGGTCTCAACTTTTTGGTAACCCACCTGACCATGCAGCTCTTTTTCATAATATCGTTCAATGCCAATCTTGCCGATGCGCCGAGTGATTTTATATTGAATAGGGTCTAAACGTTTTTTCTCCGCCTCGTTCATTTGCCCCACGTATCCCAGCACATGAGCAAAGTCTTTGCCCATGGGATAATGTCGAACTAATTCGGCTTCTACTTGTACGCCGGGCAAGAAGAAATCATTCACCATGATTTTGGCGATTTCATCCTCTTCAAGTTGGAATTTTAACGGAATAGCTTCATAAGGGCGGCGATAGGATTTCACGCGTTTTTCAAAACGTGCGCGCTCATCATCTGTGATGCCGATCAAGGCTTGAATCAGCCCTAGGGTTTTTTGCATGTCTTTCACACGCTCAGGCACGATGGTTAAACTATGGCTGGGCAGGTTTTCCGCCAGCAGTACGCCGTTACGATCAAAAATCAAACCACGAATGGGCTCTACGGTTTTAAGTTGTACTCGGTTATTTTCTGACTTACTGGCATACAGCTCGTACTGGGTAACCTGTAAGAACACCATACGCCCAGCCAAGACACACAATAGAATAAAGACAAACAAGCCCGCTAAATAAGCGCGCTTGGTAAAGATGTCTTTTTCAACTCGTGCGTCCTTTGAGGCAAAACTCATTTAGTCATCACTTACTGGAGCAGATAATAGATTGCGTACCATTTAGGCTTTTTTATTATTAAAAAACAAGTGGTTACTTATGATACGGATGATTACTAAGAATCGTCCACGCTCGATACAGCTGCTCAGCCAACAATATGCGTACTAATGGATGAGGTAAGGTTAACGGCGATAATGACCACTTGTATTTTGCTTTGGCTGAACACTCTTTGCTTAAACCGTCAGGGCCGCCGATCAGCAGGTCCACATCTTGGCCAAGCATGCGCCAATCAGTGAGCTGCTCTGATAGTACTTCGGTACTCCAAGGTTTACCTAACACCTCCAGCGCCACACAGGTGTTTTGCGGTTTCATGGCCGCGAGCATAGCCTGGCCTTCTTTTTCGATGGCCTTGGCGGCAGACTGATTTTTACCTCTTGGACCCAGTGGTAATTCCACCAGCTCAAGGCGACAATCATTGGGTAAGCGCTTGGCATATTCGTTAAAGCCTTGCTCTACCCAGGAGGGCATTTTGCCCCCTACAGCGAGTATTCTAATTTTCATGGGAATTACTGCGCAACGCGCGGCTCACTCCATAAACGTTCTAGGTCATAGTGTTCACGAGCTTGGCTTGTCATAACATGGACAATCACATCGCCCAAATCAATCAAGACCCAGTCACTGTTACCACGACCTTCAGAGCCTAGTGGCATTGCGCCGGCTGCTTTGGATTTTTCTGATACATTGTCGGCCACGGCTTGTACGTGACGACTTGATGTACCGGTAGCGATGATCATCATGTCGGTTACCGACGTACGATCAGCCACATCAATCGTGGTAATGTCTTGCGCTTTTAAGTCTTCAAGCGCGTCGATGACCACTTTAGTTAGATTTGCTGCATCCATTGATTTCAGTTTTTACCTTCGTAGAGCCCATGTAGCTCAATATAGTTCATAACAGGCTGTGGCACATGGTGACCCACAGTTTCTTGTTTGTGCAGGGCCTGTCGAATTTGAGTCGACGACACCACAACAGGCTCAAGTGCCAGTTGCATAAAACAGCCACTTGCTTGCTGTTTAAAATGTTCTTTATCGATTACGCGCCTAGCTGGCCAGCTTTCACTGGTTTCTTCTGGCAAGACCTCGTTACCGCGATTAACCACTATAATGTTGGCCAATTCAAAGACCTGTTGCCAGTCTTTCCAATGACTTAAGCCCTTGGCCGCATCGGTTCCCAGTAGCCAACAAATGTGGGCATCTGGGCCTAACTCTTGGCGCAACTGCCTCAGGGTTTCCACGGTATACGTGGCCCCTGCTCGCTTGGTCTCGGTTGGGTCAGACTGTAATCTTGCCTCACCTTGCAAGGCCAAGTTAAGCATGGCTAACCTGTGCTGCGCTGAGGATGAGCCTTGTTTATGGTAAGCATCACCGCAGGGCATCATGTGAATACAAGAGTAATCCATTGCTTTGGCCAACGCATTGGCAGCATGGATGTGACCATTATGGACGGGATCAAACGTCCCACCCATCACTACATATTCAGTTTTTTGATCAGTGACGGATATGGCCATCACCTAGCACAACCCATTTTTGCGAGGTTAAACCGTCAAGACCCACCGGTCCGCGGGCGTGAATTTTATCTGTACTGATACCAATTTCAGCACCTAACCCATATTCAAAGCCATCGGCAAAACGGGTAGAGGCATTCACCATGACCGAGCTTGAATCCACTTGGCGCAAAAATTGGCGAGCCTTGGTGTAGTTTTCAGTAATAATGCTGTCGGTATGGTGAGAGCCATACTGATTAATATGCACAATGGCCTCGGCCATATCAGCTACCACTTTCACCGCCAAAACTGGCGCTAGGTATTCGGTTGACCAATCTTCTGCCGTGGCCTCCTTCATACTGGCAACCTGCTCACGACTTTTCTCGCAGCCGCGCAATTCTACGTCCAGCTCACCAAATGCAGTAGCTAATTGAGGCAATACCTTTGCTGCCACACTTTCATTTACCAATAGGGTTTCCATGGTATTACAGGTGCCATAGCGATGAGTTTTTGCATTGATCGCCACATTGACAGCCTTACTTAAATCCGCATCGCTGTCGATATACACATGGCAAATACCATCAAGGTGCTTGATGACGGTAACTTTGGCATCTTTACTGATGCGCTCAATCAAACCCTTACCGCCCCGGGGCACAATGACATCCACGTGTTCTTGCATGGTAATTAATTCACCCACCGCAGCTCGGTCTGTGGTTTCAAGCACTTGCACAACATGCTCAGGTAAACCAGATACCGCCAAGCCTTCTCGAATACACTTAGCCAAGGCTTGGTTCGATTCAATGGCTTCACTGCCACCACGCAAAATCGCCGCATTACCAGACTTTAAACATAAACTGGCTGCTTCAATGGTTACGTTAGGACGAGACTCATAGATGATACCAATGACCCCAAGTGGCACACGCATCTTGCCCACTTGAATGCCTGACGGGCGATAATCAAGATCGGTGATGCCGCCAACCGGATCAGGAAGAGCCACTACCTGCTTTAAACCTTCAAGCATGCCGTCAATGCGGGCCGGTGTGAGCTCTAAACGGTCCAATAGCGCGGCATCTAAGCCATTCGCTTGACCGCGGGCCATGTCTTTTTGGTTAGCCGCAATCAGTTCATCACGCGCCAGCTCAATGGCTTGTGCTATCGCTATTAATGCCTGATTTTTTTCACCGCTGTCCGCCTTTGCAATGGCAGCACTTGCTGCTCGGGCCTGTTGCCCTAACTGCAGCATGTAATCTTTTACATCCATTTTGTTACCCAATCGCTGCCCCTGCTGAATATGTGGCCTAGGCCTTGGGGGCAAATCGTAAGAAAAGTGCGGGGATTATACCCCATCAAAGGGCGTACCCAAACTATGATTCGCCCATGCTAGTATTAAACCTGTGACTCTGGGTAAGATAGCCCTACAATCGCCTAGCCAATGCCCTTGCTTTGGCGCTTGTTCAGCAAAAGGACCGCCTAAACATGCCTGCGTTAACGGTTGATCACATCCGCATTTTATTCTGTGCCATTGGGACGGTGATATTGAGCCTCATCGCTTATATGGATTACCTATCTGGCTACAACATAGTGGCACTCATTACACTGAGCTTAGGCTTGGTACTGGCCTTAAATGGCCTGTACATTTACTTAGGAAAAGAAGAGCAAGCAGGTCATCAAGTGGATGCCTTATTCTTAATCACCCTGTCGGCTTTTTCTTTGTTTGCTGCAGACTCCCAAGCCCAACACAGCTACTGGTCGTATTTTTTCCCCATTGCGGCATTTTTTTTATTATCTTTGAGGAGTGCTATCTGGTGCGTGCTGGCTTATACGCCCTTGGCATTTTATATTCTCCTTGCATACAGCCCACCACTTATTCAGGCACAAACCCTGTTTAGCTATGCGGCCATCAGTACCATTGCCTTGTTTTTGGCCATGGTGAAGTCTCGAACCAACCAATTACTTGAACCTTTAATCAGTAGCGATGCACAAACCGGTGCGCAGTTAGAAAAGTTTTTACGCCCTGCATTGAATACCGAAATCAACCGAGCCGAACGGGAAGGTACAGGATTACTCCTAGTATATTTATCTCATCGCGCGCAAAACCTAAAAGGGGAAAACGCCATGCAACTGGTGAAGCAGTGCGCACAAGCCATTGCCCATTTTCTTCGCCCTTTTGATCAATACTATCGCTTACAAAACGACCACTTTGCCATCATTATGCCCCACACCAATTCTGAAGACGCCCTTATCAAAGTCAAACAAATGATCGGTAAAATGCCGGCGGTGATTCAAAATGACATACAAGTGGGATGTGCCAGTTTAAACGTGGGCGATACCGAAGACACCCTGCTTCAACAGGCACAGCAGGAGCTAGCGCATGTTTGAAATAAGTATGGAAAAAGAGCCCGCATTGAGCTTGCTGTATGGCTTAATTGGAACGGCTATGGGTTTTTTATGCATCAGTCATTATTTCTTAGGGCACTTTGATGTTTTATTAATTCAGTTGATGACCATTGCCATTTTAATCTTTACGGCTGTTTTTTTGTTATTAAATCGCAACAGGGCCATAAGTCTTTACATTAATTTAATGACGCTCTCATCCATTGCTTTATTAATGCAGTATCAATTGCATTTCAATCCAGAATTATCGATGCATTGGATTTACGTTTTCCCCGTACTTAGTTACTTTGCCTTACCGTTACGCTGGGCTTTTTTACTCAATTTGGCGGTGATGCTTAGTACGTTTTCTCAAATTTATTTTTTAGTTGAACTCATCAAATCAATCAAGTTCATGTTCATTTATTTACTGCTAGGCATGTGTGCCCTGTGTTATGCCTATGTGAATAACTTAAAGCAATCGAACCTTTTAAAACTAGCGGTTACTGATCATCAATCAGGCGCTTACAACAGCCGATATTTGTTACACAAATTACAACAAGAAATCGCTCGCAGTGAAACCACCAGCCGTACACTCTCCATGCTGGCGATTACTATTGATGATTACCAGCAAATCCAGGATATACATGGCAAAAACGTGGGTGCTCGTTTATTAAAAATATTTCGTTATAAATTAATGTCTTTGTTAAGAGCTGGGGATGATATTTTTCACAATGGTAAAGGCACGTTTTATATTTTATTACCCAACTGCTCAATGGAGGGCGGTATTGTCTTAAAAGAGCGCTTGCTCAAAGAAATGGAAGAAGAGCACTGGGGGGATGTGGGTGATTTACAGCTTAACGTGGGCCTTGCAAGTTTAAACCACAAAGAAAATGCCGAAAGTTTTTTACATCGCGCCAGTGGTTTTGTACATAAACAACAACAAACAGCATTACGACTTATGTCGTTCAATCACTAATATGATCGATAGTTTACTTGGCTTTTTAACGCTTCACCCTGAATATATCTTTTTAACCGTATTTGCTGTGGCTTTATGTGAGTCCCTTGCGGTGGTGGGCATTATTGTACCGGGCGTGGGGCTCATCACTGCGGCCAGCATGATGGCTGGGAATCTTCAGTTAAATGTAGGGATAATATTATTGTGCGCCATGAGCGGTGCATTTTTAGGCGATGCTATTAGCTTTTTATTAGGGCGTATTTTTCAGCCTCACCTGCCTCATGTTTGGCCCTTTAAACAACACCCTGATTGGATTGAAAGCGGCCATGAATTTTTTATACGTCATGGTGGAAAAAGCATTTTCTTTGGCCGCTTTATCGGCCCTATAAGACCGTTTATTCCTATGGTAGCTGGCATGCTGGCCATGCCCATAAACCGCTTTATGATGTGGAATGGATTGTCGGCCGTGATCTGGGGGCTGGCGTATTTACTGCCTGGTTATTACCTTGGAGAGCAACTCAATATTAAATGGCTACTAAGCTGGCAAGGCTTGGCAGCATTATTAGTAATCTCCGCCGTGGCGGTGCTGGCCAGTTATTATGTGAAGCACAGCAAACAACACACGCAAAAGCCATAAAAAAAGGCCGTGAATCCTTCACGACCTTTTTACCTAGGGCACCGCTATTTTCTAATTTTAATACTAGCCGATTTAGGCCCTAGCTTTAGATTAAGTTCGATTAACAAAACAAGCTTCGCAGTTATTATGGATTATAGCTTAGGGTGACAAACTGGCGGCTCACGTTATTCGCACTGTCGTACGCGGCCACTTGCAGTTGGTTCTCACCTCGATTCAAACGTACTTTAACATTGAAGTGTGTTGTGTATTCGAAGTGGCCTGGGAATATATCTCCATCGGCGTTTACTACTTGAATTTTCTTAACGCCCATCCCCATGTCAAAGGCCATGCCACGAATATCCACAATGCGCTGGTTAACAGATTCCGGCATTTCGATTACTTCAAGCACAGGTCCAGATTGATCAGGAAAGCTGTTTTTATTGTTGGGGTTGGTACCGGCTTGTAATTCATCTGCGTTACTAAAGCCATCGCCGTCACTGTCATCGTCTTGGGTATCACCCACCCCATCACCATCTACATCGGCGCTTTCTTGTGCGTTACGAGGGAAAGGGTCTTGCCAATTATTCACACCATCACCATCGATATCCAGATCGTAGCCATCAGGAATGCCATCACCGTCTAAGTCGGCAGGCGTGCTCTTAGCGTCTTTAGGGTCGGTTTTTAATAGGCGTTCAAAGCGGTCGGCTATGCCATCGCCGTCGCTGTCCACGTCTTTTGCTTGAGAGTAGGAGCTGATTAAGCCAAGTGCACCAAAGCACACCAGTAATAAGGGAAATTTAACCATGATAATATGCTTTTTTAATTATTATTTTTCGCCAGTCTACCACACACCAGTGGAAAGTCATCCATGGCCCACAGGGTCCAGACGGGCTTGCTAATAGTTCGATTGGCTCAATGTAGGTGGCTCAACCGATGTGGCACCTTCATCATCGGCTTGCAGTTTTGCCAGCGCCAATTTACGAGAGGTAATGCATTCTTTATAGGCGTGGCGGATACGGGTTTGTGTGTCCCCTTCTTGACCTTCGATGCTAATGAGCCACTGCTCAAACAGCCAAATTTCACGCTCTAATTTATGGATTTGCTCATCTTTATTATTGTTATTCATAAGCTGAATCTTCGTTACTTCCATTCGCGAGCATTTTAAAACGCTGCCCACATTAATCAATAGGGTTGGCCATCCTTAGCCAACCCTCACGTTACTATTGGCCAGGAGCGGGTAGATCTTTTGAACAAGCAATGGCGCGGTTTTTATCATCCACCAAAATTCCGGCTACAGCGGTACCTGATTGATTTTTTTCTGGGCGAACTAACAGGTAACCATCAACACAGAAGGCTTCTTTATTAGATGACTTAGGGGATACCTTGGTGGTGCTTTTGACATCCACTGACAGTAATTTAAAGTTCGCAATGACATTCGAATCATCTTCAGTCACATGTTTAATGTAGCCTTTCATATCAAGCATAATAACCGATACCGCAAACGCCACGATGGCGGCAACAATGGCAACCTTGATATCTCGTTCAGTGAATTTCATTTGGACTCCTAATCCGTTACTGCTGTTGTTAACTGTACGCACGCTTTATTGCGATTTGATTTAACGTTATGAATCTGAATTTTATCACTCGCCCCATAAGGGCATTAATTTCTGCTCAATGCCCAAATGATTAAGCATTCTGGCCACCATGAAATCCACCAAGTCTTCAATCGATTGAGGGTTATGATAAAAACCCGGGCTAGCAGGCATAATCGTCACACCCATATTGGCGAGCTTAAGCATATTCTCAAGGTGTATAGGGCTAAACGGCGTCTCACGCGGCACCAATATCAATGTGCGTTTTTCTTTGATGGCAACGTCTGCAGCCCGTTCAATTAAATTATTACTGGCACCTGTAGCAACGGCACTTAATGTCCCCGTAGAACAAGGGCATACAATCATCGGCCCTTTACGTCCTGAACCACTGGCCACTGGCGCAAACCACTGCTCGCGCCCAAAGACTTGTATTTGACCCTCTTCTGCCTGGCAATACTCACTGAGGTGCGCTTGCATCTTTTCAGCAGAACCCGGTAATTTAACCTGGCTTTCTGTGGCAAACACCACTTGTGCCGCTTTGCTGACCATCACATAGACAGGGCGTTTTGCCGCCACTAAGCACTGTAATAATCGCAACGCATAAGGCGCACCCGATGCACCTGTGATGGCTAAAGTAATAGGATCATGTTGTTCGTATTCAAACGCCATAGTGGTCCTTTAAGGCTTGAGCAAGTTGTTGATGAATACCGGCAAAACCGCCGTTACTCATCAGAACAATGGCATCACCCGCCTTAGCGTGCTCAACAAGGTGGGCGATTATAGCGTCTACGTCATCCATTAATAGTGCGGATTGACCTAATTCAGCACAACCCTCTATGACAGGCTGCATTTCCCAGTCCAGGCCCTTGGGCTGAAACCAAATACTGGTATCCGCATTACGAACTGACTGAGGCAGTGCTTGTTTGTGTATACCCATACGCATGGTATTGGACCTTGGTTCTATGACCGCCCAAATATGTTGAGCGCACCCACTGTTTTTTACACCTGCCAAGGTACTCTCGATGGCCGTTGGGTGGTGAGCAAAGTCGTCATAGACCTCAATGTCATTAACCTTACACACAAGTTCCATACGACGCTTAACCCCTTCAAAGCGATTGAGAGCGTCGATGGCATCCTTGGGTAGAATCCCAACATGGTAGGCTGCAGCAATGCACACCAAAGCATTTTTAACATTATGTAAACCGGTTTGGCTCCAGTTGACCTCGCCCACGGCATTATCTTTTTGTAGAACTTTAAAGTGCGAGCCAGAGGCATCGATTAATTCATACTGCCAATCTACGCCGATCTGCACTTTTGGTGTCCAGCAACCTTGCTCAAGGGTGGCTTGAATATGAGACTCATCCGCTGGGTAAATAATTTGGCCATCACCAGGGATCGTGCGCACTAAATGATGGAATTGAGTTTTAATGGCTTCTATATCGTTGAAAATATCTGCGTGATCAAATTCAAGGTTATTTAATATCACCGTACGCCCGTGGTAATGCACAAACTTTGATCGCTTATCAAAAAACGCGCTGTCGTATTCATCCGCTTCCACCACAAAGAAGTCACTTTTCCCCATACGCGCGGACACCCCAAAGTTTTTAGGCACCCCGCCAATTAAAAACCCCGGCTCGAAGCCGCAGTCTTCTAAGACCCAGGTCAACATACTGCTGGTGGTGGTTTTGCCATGGGTACCAGCTACTGCCATCACCCATTTATTTTTCAGAATATGTTCCGCTAAATAAGCCGGACCCGAGGTATAGGGAATTTGTTTGTTTAGAACATACTCCACCGCAACATTACCGCGACTCATGGCATTACCAATCACAACAAGGTCGGGCTTGGGCTGTAAATGGACTTCCTCAAAACCTTGCATGATCTCGATACCAGCTTGTTCTAACTGGGTGCTCATGGGTGGATATACGTTTTGATCCGAGCCCGTCACACGGTGGCCTTGTGCCACAGCCAACTGGGCAAGCGAGCCCATAAAGGTGCCGCAAATACCTAAAATATGAATATGCATGTGTTCTCAATCAACCTTTATTCTTGTGCGCCCATTTAAAACCAAAGGCCAGTGAATTGGTAGCGGCCCATAGCCTCTCAGATAAAACATCAGTACCAATAACAAACCTCACTTTATCATTTTTGCACCACTTCGTGATGCTCTAGCGATTTATTTAACCCATGCACGCCCTTTTTTAGCGCTTTTACATATATGTGCTACACCTAATGTATGGCCCAAGTCTTAACGGGCTGTTCATAAATCAATACAAATAGGATGAATTATGGCGATGAAATATATTGCCTGCGCGGCGGTCCCCTTATTGATGGCAGCCTTGCCAGCTCAAGCGGTGACTGTAGAGCAGCTCAACCAGCAAGTTCAGCAAATGAATAAACGCATTTCTGAGCAAAATAACAAACTGCGCATCAATGGTTTTGCCAGTTTTGGTATGGCTATTTCTGATGAAGAAATGGCGTATAACGGTGTTAATGATGAAGTAACGTTTAATCGCTTCAGTAAAATGGGCGTTCAAATGTCATTCAACATTGATGCTAAAAATAGCGTTGTAATGCAGCTTGTCTCTCGTGGTAATGAAGGTTGGAATACAAACGCTGAGTGGGCCTACTTCAAGCATGACTTTGGCAGTGGTTTTTCAGGTAAAATTGGCCGCATACGTCTACCCGCATACCAGCTATCTGAGTTCTTGGATGTTGGGTACGCCACTCCTTATGCTCAAGTGCCAGCAGAAACCTATGATTCGCTCGAACCTTTTGCCAACATGGAAGGTGTGGATTTATCCTATAGCATGGACCTAGGCGACAATACGGCTCTGTTTCAAGTTGTATATGGACGTGCTAAAGATGATGAGTTTGACCTTAAAGACATAATAGGTTTAAGCGGTGTTCTTCAAGCTGACACATGGAATGTACGTGTTGCATTATCTCAAGCCAGTGTAAGCATAATACAAGCAGATGCTGCAGCAGTTGTTACCAACTTCTATCAAGCAGAAACAGAAGATCTTGATGGCAATTTTGCAAGTGTTGGCTTTACCTATGACCCAGGCGATTTGTACTTTACCACTGAATACACAACACTTGAGGCCGACGGCCAAGTTGTTGATGCCGACTCCATGTATGCCACATTTGGTTACCGTATGGGTCGATTCATGCCTACGCTAACTTATGCTATGGCTGAGTCTCAAGACGACGATGAACGTGAGTTAGCACCAGCTCAAGCTGCTGCAATAGCAGGAGCCTCTGGTGGCGCATTCACAACTGCTGATGTACTAACAGGTGCTGCCGGTATACAAGCCGCGAGCGATCGAAACACTACGCGAATAGGATTGGGCCTCAGATATGATATGTCTCCAGGTGCTGCTCTAAAAGTTCAGTATGACATAATTGAAGTTGACGATGATAAGTCCGGGTTATTCGATGACACTGCATGGGCAACGAATGTCCTAACCGCTGGTGAAAATCCTGACGGTGCCAACATCCTAACTATTTCAATCGACACAGTCTTTTAAGGGAGGAGATGATTATGAAAAATTTAACATTTAAACTTCTAACAGCTCTTACCTTAGCAAGCTGTTTTTCAATGGCACAAGCTGGCTCTGTTGTTGTTGTAGGAAGCAGTAGTCCAATTGGTGCATCCAATGAAGGTGATGTTGTGAAAGCCTTCTTGGGTAAAAAGAAAGATCTCGGTGGTGTCTCTGTGATACCGGTGGATCAAGGTGAAGGC
>MDTG01380558.1_pt1 | contig 19739 bp, 23 predicted proteins | sample 811421 | NCBI WGS metagenome assembly MDTG01 (sample SAMN05326645, study PRJNA326480) | marine metagenome | isolation source: seawater | place: Pacific Ocean: South East | collected 2011
AGCTGGTGCTATGATTATTGGTCCTAGACTTGGAAGATTTACAAAGTCTGGTGCTCCAGCTCCACTTAAACCATTTGCTGCGTCATCAATACCATTAGTTACAATTGGGGTATTTATTTTATGGCTAGGTTGGTTTGGTTTTAACGGTGGTTCACAATTAGCGATGGGAACTGCTGATGATGCAATTGCTGTATCAACGATTTTCATTAATACATTCTTAGCTGGCGCCGGTGGTGTAATGGGTGCTGCTGTTATAACAAGATTACATTTTGGTAAAACAGATGTAGTTCAAATGTTAAATGGATGTATTGGCGGATTAGTTGCAGTTACAGCTGAACCATTAGCACCATCACCCTTAGCAGCAATTTTAATAGGTGCGGTAGGAGGATTAATCGTAGTATATGGTACTAAATTATTATTCTCTTTACAAATTGACGACGTAGTTGGTGCTGTACCTGCTCACTTATTTGCTGGAATATGGGGTACATTAATAGTACCAGCAACAAATAGTGATGCTGTTTTTAGTACTCAGTTAATCGGAGTAATATCAGTTAATATCTTTGTCTTTATAATTGCTTACATAGTATTTACTATTATGAAAGCAACAATAGGCCTAAGGTTAAGTAAAGAAGGTGAAACCAAAGGAACAGATGTTACTGAAACAGGTGTCATCGCTTATGCAATACGTGATTAATTGTTAACAATATTGAGGCTCTTTGCTCCTTGTAAAAATCGATATTACTCATCAAAGAGCCTCATAAATCTCTCTTTAGTTAGTTTAATAAAAGCCTCTTATTTAGAGGCTTTTATTTATTTTCTTCCCATAATTTTTTATAATCTATAAATGGCGAAAGACCATAACTTGAGTTAATATTTGTAAGATGTAGAGATAAGCTTTTTATTGGAGAAATACAGATTTCTTTTTCATAAATCTCGTTAATATATTTTTCAAAAGGATCATGTCGATTTAAACAAGTTTTTTGAAAATTTTCCCAGTACTTATCAAGAAGTTTTTTACTGGTTAAAAATGTGCATAATGTTTTATTTATTGTTCTCCAATGTCTTTTATTGCCAATAAAAATATTAGTTTTTTCATTATTCATGTAGAGATATGGATAATCTGAGGGACACATAAAAATTTCTCTACCAATTTGAGATGCTATTCTCTCATAAGATGAAATCATTTCTGCAAGCATATGCTCAAAATGAAGATAATCATCTTCAACAAAGAATATTAGATCATCACCTAAATTTTTACCAATTTCAAAACTTTGTAATAAACTAGCTAAATTAGAAAAGGTTTCTTTTGTTTTTTGTTGTTTAATAATTGATAAATATTTTTCATGATTAAGTGAATTTATTTCAATATCTTTATTTTCAATAATTTTTTTTATTCTATCTAAATTATGATTACTTGAATTGTCATCAATAATCACAGTTTTAAAACTTAAATTTTGATATTTTTTCTTACAAAAATCTATTGTTTTTATCATAGAATAGATTGAGCGTGCTGAATATTCTATTTTTGGTTTTTCAAAAAGTCTTTTTTTATTTTGATCCCATATTTCAACTTCTGTATTCATTCTTAAAACAATTAAAACAGATTTTACTTTTCTAGTTATCTTTACCTCACCTAATGGCAATATAATTGATTTTTTATTTAGGATTGAGAGATCTTCATTTAATTCTTTTTTAAGAGTCGGAGAAAAAAAATTGTTTTGATCAATAAGTTCAAACCCTAATAGTTTAGCTAATTTAATGAAAATTTTTTTCATACAATTTTAAATCTATGATATAATTATTTACATTATTATAACAATTAAATCATCACAAACTCTAGTTTCAGAAGCTCTTAAGGAAATTAAAACAATTTCTAAAGATGAGGCTCATAAAATGTCAGAGACAGATCAATGTAATCTTATAGATATTAGAGATATAAGAGAGCTCCAAAAAGACGGACAAATTGAGGGAGCTAAACATATACCCAGAGGAATGTTAGAATTTTGGCTTGATCCAGAAAGTGCTTATTTTAAAGAGGGTAAGCTTGATCTTGAAAAAGAAATGGTTTTATTTTGTGCAGGTGGTTTAAGGTCTGCTTTAGCTGCCAAATCTTTAAAAGATATGGGATTTAAAAAGGTTTCACATATTGATGGTGGTTTTGGCGCATTAAAACAAAGCAAATTTAAAATAATTTAAATATTATATTCATCTAAAGCATAATCTAGTCTATCTTGTCCCCAAAAGATTTTATTTTTAACAACAAAAGTTGGTGCTCCAAAGATATCTTTGTTAAAAGCTTTAGATGTTAATTCTTTAAGTTTATTTTTAATTTCTATTTTTTGAATATCTTTTAAAAATTTTTCTTTATCAATAAAACTATCTTCTAAAATTTTATTTAAATTTTTATCATCTAAAATATCAATATTGTTTTTCCAATAAGATTCGAAACAAATATCAAAAAAATTTTTTTTTAACTTATCATCAATTACAAGATAACCTCGCATAAGATATAAAGAATTAATTGGAAATTTATCATTCCACTTGAAGTCAATATTATTTTTTTTTGCAACAAGTTCACAATCATTTTTCATATTTTTCATTTTACGTTCATTAAATGCTGGGGCTGTAATACCACCAAGTTTGTGTAGGCCTCCAAGTAAAATGGGTCTGTAGGTGATATTAACTTTTTTTTCTTTATTTATTTTATCTAATCTCTTTGAAGCTAAATAAGAGTAAGGACTAATAAAATCAAAATAAAAATCTAACGACTTAGTCATAAAGATTAATATTTTTGGCATGAAATATTCTTACAAGCCAATAAAGGAATAAACCAATAGGTCCAATCAAATAAGTTATTATTAGAGGTATGAATAAAAAAATTTTGTTTATCATCAATTTTTGAGAGTCTTTAATTATCCAACCTCCTGTAAAAAGATTAATTGATACAAAATGTATCCAAAATAATATCAGAAAAGTTTTATCTAAAAATAAATTAGCAAGTTCTTCGACTCCTAAATAAAGGTTAAAATTACTAATAAAATCGTAATCACTTAAAAAAGATTTATAAAGCAGAAAAACATAAGCTACACTAAGGATAAAAATTGGAAAAATAGATGTTACAAAATATCTACACAAATAAGAGTTTGGAAAAAAAATTAAAATAAACCAAAATGGCAAAACTCCCAAATTTATCCAATAATATAGTATTTCAAATGTAAAATAATTATAAATTTGTTCGATCATTTCAAATTATATTATATTAGATCTATAAATGATTCCTATAAGAAATAAAAAAAAAACTCTTAGAGTAACTGTAGATGAAATGCGAAATTTTGCCTTTTCATATGTCGAAAAGTATGCTCCTTCAAAGCAACAATTAAAAACTTACTTATTAAAGAAATATTTAAAGACCAAGGCAACTAACATCAAAAAACAAGATATCAATAATTTGATTGATATTGTTTTGTCAGATTTAGAAAAGAATAAATTTATAAATGATAAGTTTTATTCTGAGAGTAAAGCAAATAGCATGATACAGAGAGGAAATTCAATAAATAAAATAAGAAATTATTTAATTGGTAAAGGAATAAATAATGAGTTTATCAAAGAAACAGTAAATAAAATTAGGGACAATAATTCAGATCAAGACTTTTTTTCAGCAATAAAAATTTGTAAAAAAAAAAGAATAGGGCCAGCTAGGACAGAGGATAACAGAACTTTATTTTATAAAAAAGATATATCTTTATTAGCAAGAAATGGTTTTGATTTTGATACATCTAAAAAAGTAATGGATATTTCAAAAGAGGATTTTATCAAAATAATAAAATTACTTTGATTTTTTATCTTTTTCTTCTTTGACAAGAGTTTCGATTTTTTTTTTAAAAAAATTTTTCACAAAAACAAAAACTAATAAGCCAAAAATAGATACTGATACAATAATAATAAGTATTATTCTTAGCTGCTCATCAATCATATAATACTTTTGCTTTTTAAAATTAAACTAGGATTTTTAAAATCTTTTTTTCCGTATAAAATTTCTTTACCATTAAAGTCTGTGATTTCTCCACCAGAGTGTTTTAAAATTGCATGGCCAGCTGCAATATCCCATTCACATGCTCTTGGCTCAGCCACATATCCATCATATTCGCCAGCTGCTATAACGCAAAATTTTAATGAGCTTTTCATACGTACATATTTTTCAACATTTAACTTCTTATGAATTTCTCTAATTTCAGGTTTTAGTTTATTAGAGTATGAAACAAATTTAATCTTTTCTTTATCAAAGTTTTTATCTGAATATAGTTTTTGTGGTTTTCCATTAATTAATTCAAAAGCTAAATCATTGCCATAAGAAAAAAACATTCTTCTTTTTGCTGGCGCATTAATTAGTCCAGCAACAGGAATTCTGTTCATTATTAAACCTGCATTAATTGTAAACTCATCTAAGTTATTTATATAATCGTAAGTTCCATCAATAGGATCTATTAACCAAAAATTTTTTAGTTCAGTAGAAGATTTATTATCTGATGTTTCCTCAGATACTATTGGAATATTTGGTGTTAACTGTTTAATTCTATTGGAAATTACTTTATTTACCTCTAAATCTCCATTGCTGACTGGAGTGTTATCTGTTTTAATTTTCTTAGTAAGACCTTTTTTTCTAAGATCTAAGCTTAACTTCCCTGCTTCTAAAAAAATTTCTACTAATTTCTCAGTAATATCTTTAAAATCAATTTCTCTCATTCAGCTTTTTTAACTCAATATTTTCACTATTGATTACCTTTTTACCAACATTTTCAAAATTAACAGTTATTTTCCCCTTTATAATTGACTGTACTTGACCTATTCCCCAATCTTTATTTTTTGGGTTATAAACTTTGTCACCTGGCTCAAAATCTAAAATCATTTAATTTAACTTATATTAGAAATGAGTATAAATACCATCAAATGAATAAAGAATTAAATTCTATTGGGTTAACAAAAAAACCGTCAGATACAACAGTTGTTGTAGCCATGTCTGGAGGAGTGGACTCTTCAACAGTAGCTGGAATGATGAAAAAAGAGGGATACAAAGTTATAGGTATTACATTAAAACTTTATGACGATACTAAAGAAGTAGCTTCATCAAAACAATGTTGTTCAGGTCAAGACATAATGGATGCAAAGAGGGTAGCTAATAAATTAGGTATAGAACATAAAATTTTATATTATCAAAATAAATTTAAAGAGGGCGTGATTGATAATTTTGTTGATAGTTATTTAAAAGGTGAAACACCAATTCCTTGTGTTCAATGTAATCAAACAGTTAAGTTTAAAGATTTATTTGATGTAGCTAAAAATCTTAAAGCTGATGCTTTAATAACTGGCCATTATGTTAAGAGTGTAACTTTTGGAAATGAGACAAATATGTATCGAGCGATTGATGAAAATAGAGACCAAAGTTATTTTTTATTTAATACTACTAGAGAACAGCTCAATTTTTTAAGGTTCCCTCTGGGAAAAATGTTAAAAAAAGAAACTAGAATGATTGCTAAAGAATTAGATTTAAATGTAGCCGACAAACCAGACAGCCAAGATATTTGCTTTGTTCCTAATGGTGATTACGCTTCAGTTATAAAAAAATTTCGTCCAAATTCATTGCAAAAAGGAAATATTAAAAATTTAGAGGGTAAAGTAATTGGAGTTCATGACGGAATTATTAATTTTACTATTGGACAAAGAAAAGGGATTAAAGTTTCAAATAAAGACCCTCTATATGTAATAGAAATTAATTCAAATAAAAATGAAATAATAGTTGGGCCAAGAGAAAAACTTGGAAAAAAAATTATCTCATTAAATAATTTAAACCTTTTAGTTAATAAAGATGAGTTTAAAAAAAATATTTTTGTAAAAGTTAGATCTACTGGAGCATTACTTGATGCGAAAATAAATTTAAAAAATCAAAATATTGCCGAGGTGAACTTAATTGATTTTGAGGATGGTATTTCACCTGGACAGGCATGTGTTTTTTATAAAAAAGATAACTTAGGCTATAAAGTTCTTGGGGGAGGATGGATTAAAAACTAATTTTTTTTCCACATTAAAAAAGTTAAAAAATAAAAAAATATCACTCCCATAAAATAATTCCATTCTAGCGCATGTTTGAAAAACTTTAGGTTCAAACCAAAAAAATCATTTCCAGGTAAACTTATTATTGGAATGCTAAAAAAAGCAACAATTATAAGTATTGATATTAATATTATTTTAATTTTTAGAATATTAAGGTTAATTCTATCTTTTAATTGATTTCTAAATAAATAATATGTTCTCACCAAATATGCTTGAGCAATAATTTCAAAAATAATAAATAAAAGCATTACTACTCTTCTAAATAATTTATATAAATCATATTCAAATTTTATTCCCAGAAATATTGAATGAATTACTAAAGCTATTGCTGAGGCGATTCCAAAAAAAACAAATTTTTTTGTAAACTTATTTTGTTTATCTATTAGATAGATCAAATCCCTATTTAGTAACCAATATTTTATGAGCAAAAATGCTGTTATAAACATTGCTGGTTTAAAAATAAAATTATTTGGATATACCCTTACAACTCTGCTTATAGATGCTTGCCCATCTAAATATGGAAAGATTTTACCAAGAGTGTAAAGATCCCCTAAAAATAAATTATGGTAGTTAGTTATTAAGATTAGACATAGGTTAACAGATATTAATGGTATTAAAAAAATCCATAAACCAAGAGGCTTAATTTTATTAATTAATATTTTCACTTGATTAAATAAGATATTTTATTTTTTCTTGTTTTTTTTCTTAGCCCTTCTCTTTTTAGAGCCCTGTTTTCTTCTGCCTCTATGTTTTTTTGGGTATCCCATAATAGTAACCTTATAATTTAATTGACGTTAGAAACTTCATATAGCATTGTAGTTTAAACATATCAATTTTTTTATGAAAAAATCTTTTAAGACTTTTTTAAAACATACTGCAAAAGATTTCCATAATCAGTCAGTAAATCCTCCAGTAGTAAGAGCATCAACTATAATTTTTAAATCAATGCAACATATTAGACGAACTCAAATAAAAGCTCAAAAAAATCCCACAGGTGGCCATTATGATTATGGTAGACAAGGAACATCCACAACACATATTTTACAAAAAATACTCACAAAGCTTGAAGAAAGCTATCATGTTTTCACAACACCCACAGGTTTTGGTTCAGTTTTCTTAGCAATATTTAGTGTTGTAAGACCGGGTGACGAAATATTAGTGGCTGATCCAGTTTATAGTCCTACAAGAATTTTAACTAAAGATTATCTTAAAGATTTTAATATAAAGACAATTTTTTACAATCCTCACAATTTAAATACTTTAAAAGATAATATTTCTAATAAAACAAAATTAATCTTTGTTGAAAATCCAGGAAGTAATTCATTCGAGTTCCAAGATTTAAAAAAGATAATTTCCATAGCAAAGAAAAATAAAGTTCTAACAGCTATAGATAATACATGGGCAACACCATATTATTTTAAACCAATTAAATTTGGTTTTGACATGTCAATCGTTTCAGCAACAAAATATTACTCAGGTCACTCAGATGTAATGGGTGGAAGTTTGGCAGTTAATAAAAAAGTTTTTAATAAAGTAAAAATAGCAGAAAAGATAACAGGATTAAGATTAGGTCCTGATGATGCTTATCTTATTACAAGAGGATTAAGAACTTTAGATATTAGATTAGATAGGCATAGTGATAATGCAAAAAAAGTAGCTGCATTCTTATCTCGTAATAAAAAAATCAAACTTCTTTATCCTTATAAAAAAAATTCTTATAATTTTAGAATGTGGAAAAAATATTATTCGGGTGCTTCAGGATTAATGGGATTAAAAATAAAATCTAAAAGTATAAAACATGTAAAAAAATTTGTTAATTCATTAAAACTTTTTGGATATGGTTATAGTTGGGGTGGATTTGAAAGTTTGGTTTTGCATCAAGAATATAGAGAAACAGGTGATAGAAAATATATGAATTTAGCAGAGGATGAGCATTTAGTAAGACTTCATATTGGTCTCGAAGATCCTAATGATTTAATCGCTGATTTAAGACAATCATTAAAACATTTAAAATGACTCAAAAAAAATTCTTTCATTCTAAAACTGCAATAATTACTTTATTTGCAGCTTGTATAGTTGTATTAATTTCCCTTGGTGTAAGACAAACCTTTGGTTTGTTTTTCATGGATTTTAACGAGAGTTTGAAGATTAGTAATACCGCATTTGGTTTTGCAATAGGATTGCAAATGTTAATGTGGGGATTAACAGGACCTATTTTTGGAGCTATAGCTGATAGATATGGTGGCCATATTGCAATTATTTCAGCATTTATTTTTTATGCCTCGGGTATATTTTTTTTGTACACAGGACCAAACACAGGAATTTTTTTTCAAATTCATATGGGACTCCTTATAGGCGTTGGCTTAGGTGGGACTGCAATAAGTATTCCAATGTCCGTCGTTGGTAAACACTTTCCTTTATCAACAAGAACTATCGCAATGAGCTTTGTAACTGCAGTGGGGTCTTTTGGTTACTTTCTATCACCAATTTTTACAAATTACTCCTTAAATGAGTTTGGTTGGAATTACACTTTATTTGTCTTTGGTTTATTATTAATATTTGGCCTTTGTGCAGCATATTTTGTTAGATCGCCTTCTGGAGGAGAAATTGTTGAAAAAGACTCAAGTCAGTCATTTTCAGAAGCACTTAGAGAGGCTTTTAGAACGAAAAGTTATGTATTACTTGTAGCTGGCTTTTTCGTTTGTGGTTTTCACATAACATTAGTTGGAACACATGTTCCAAAATATGTAATAGACAGAGGACTTGAGGATTGGACTGCAGCAGCAATTTTATCATTAATTGGTTTGTTTAATATTTTTGGCTCTTTGTTGAGTGGCTATCTTTCCGCAAAAATGAGTAAAAAAATTATTTTAAGCGCTATTTATTTTTTAAGAGGTATTTCAATAGTTTTCTTTATCTTCACTCCAGCCAGCAACATCTCCGCATTTATCTTCGGTGCAAGTTTTGGATTTTTGTGGTTATCAACTGTCCCAGCCACTAGTGGTATAGTAGCACATCTTTTTGGAACAAAATATTTAGGCTTATTATATGGATTGGTCTTTTTAAGTCATCAGATCGGGTCATTTTTTGGAGCATATTTAGGAGGTTTGTTTCATGATATATATGGCTCATATGACTATGCGTGGTATTTGGCAATTGCATTATCAATATTTGCAGCAATAATACATCTACCAATAAAAGAAGAACCAGTCTTAAGATTAAAAACAGAATAAATTGAGCAAACAAAAACAATTAGCCGAAATCCATAAGTCTAACGAACCTTATATAATTTATAAATCAAAGAATGGATTTGATTTATATACTAACTTTTCACAAAAAATTAATTTGAATAAAAAAAACATTAAAAACTTCTTAAATTTAAGAAGAAAAAAAAAATTTTTTAAAAAAACAGATCTATTCATTGGTTTTTTTGGATATGAATTGTTAAACAACCTAATAGGCATTCAACTACCTAAACAAAAAAAAAATAATTTTCCTAAAGGAATTTTCTATAAACCAGAGAGAATAATAAAACTTCCAAACGTATTAAAATATAGGGATAATAAAAATAAAAAAACAAAAAATTATTTTAAAATTAATATTAAAAGTAAAGCTTATACAAAAATATTTAATAAATTCAAAAAAAAAATTAAAAGTGGTGAAACATATCAAATAAAGATTTGCACAAAATATAAAACTAATTCTAAAATAGACACATTAGATTATTTTTGTAGATTATCTGAGACAAATTTAGCCCCTGAAGCTTTTATGATAAAAGACAAAAATTATTCAATAATAAGTTGTTCCCCTGAAAATTTAATTACCAAAAATAATTCATTTATAACCACAAAACCCATAGCAGGAACTGTAAAGAAAAATAAAAATATGACTAAAATAAAAGCTTTAGAATATTTTAGAAAAAATATTAAAGAAACCAAAGAACATAACATGATAGTGGACATGGAAAGAAATGATTTATCGCGCATATGTAGAGTTGGTAGTGTGAAATTATCAAGAACAAAGATTGTTGAGGAATATAAGGATCTTTTTCATTATGTTAGTTTAATCAAAGGAAAACTTAAAAATGGTATTGGAAATCTTGAAATTATTAAAGCTATGATGCCCGGTGGTTCGGTTATTGGCTGTCCTAAAATTAATACGTTAAACCTTCTGAACAATCAGGAAAAAGAGAATAGAAATATTTATACGGGAAGTTTTGGATATATAAAGTTTAATGGTGATATGCGTTTTAATATTATTATTAGATCTATCTTGAACTTTAAAAATGTTTCAGAAATTTCAGTTGCATCTGGTGTAGTTGTAGATAGCAATGCAAAACATGAATTTTATGAAAATTACATAAAAGCAAAAGCGTTAATAGATTTATTTAGATGATATATGTAATAGATCACAACGACTCGTTTACTCATAATGTTGTTCATCAATTTTCATTATTTGATGAAGTTATATGTGATAATTATAACGAAATAAGAAAATCAAAGCTTGAAGAAGCTAAAGTAATTGTCTTATCACCAGGTCCCGGTAACCCAAAGAATTATCCGATAACCTCAAAAATTTATAAAAAATTTAAGGGAAAAAAAAAGATCATTGGTATTTGTCTTGGTTTTCAGCAAATACTTCATTGCGAAGGTGCCGAAATAGTTGAACAAAAAAAGATTTATCACGGATTTCAATCATTAGTAAAAGTTATTAATCATAAATCATTATTTAAAATGGGTATAACTTTTAAAGTTGGACGTTATCATTCATTAAAATTAAAAGAGCCTTTTAAAAGTAAGAATTTTGAGATAACTATGAGATGTTTAATTTCAAAAACAGCAATGTCTTTTGAAAATAGTAAAGAAAAAATATATGGATTTCAATTTCACCCAGAGTCATTTTTAACTATCAATGGCAACTTACTTATTAAAAAAATCCTATCAGCTTAAAAATCTTAAGAAAATAGATTTTCATGATTTATGGGAAAAACACGGTATCTTTACTACTATGTGGATTTTTGGCAAGCCACCAAAAATTTTATTTTATGATAATCATATAAAAAATCTGATTTTCTCTTTAAAAAAATATCAAATAAAAAAAAGAAATTTAAAAAAAACTATTACTAAAATTATTAATCAAAATTTATCAAAAAAATTAAAATATAATCATCTTTTAAGAGTAGCTATAAACAAAAAAATAATTTCTGTATCCATAAGAAAAAAATTAACAGCAAAATTAAATTTTAATTTAAAATTAGCAAATATTAAACGCGAAAAGCCAGAATATAAAAATCTAAAGTACAAAAAAATTTTATCGCATCTATCAAAAATTGATAATACTAAATCTGATATTGGAATTATTCATAAAAATAAAATTTTGGAAACTGGAACTTCAAATTTATTATTTATAAAAGATGAAAGAGTTTTTACTCCTAAAAATAATTATTATCAGGGAAATACCTATAAATTTTTTAAATCTAAGATAAGAAAAATCATAAAAAAAGATATTCTTGTTAAAGATTTAAAAAATTTTGATGAAATATTACTTATTGGTTCTGGTAAAGGAGTAGCATCTGTTAAAACAATAAATCAGATCAAATGGAAAAGAAATAGCTTAAAATATTATAGAATATTTTTAAGCCACTATAAAAAAGCAATTAAAAAATGCAGTAAATATAAATTTTAATCTATGAAAGATCCTAACAATCCTTGTTTATTTTGTAATTCGAAAAAAAGTGGAATTGCTTACGAAAATAAACTAGCTTATGCCAGTTACGATACATATCCAGTTTCTAAATACCATTGTTTAATAATTCCTAAAAGACACATCAGTAATTATTTTGATTTGACCAATCAAGAACTTCTAGCATGCAATAACTTAATAAAAGTAATTAAACAAGAAATTCTAAATAAAGATAAATCAGTAAAAGGTTTTAATCTTGGAACAAATATTGGAATTGTTTCTGGACAATCTATTTTACATTGTCATTTACATTTAATTCCACGTAGGCATAAAGATGTAAAAAATCCTCAAGGAGGAGTTCGTTCTGTAATCCCCAATAAGCAACATTATAAAAGAAAAAAATAAGCTGTTATTAAAGAGAAATTGGACAGAGTTAGTAATTGATCTATTTTTTTAAATATATTAGACATATATTCGTAAAATAAATAACATAAGGCGGATATGTTACATACAAACCCATTCTCTATTTTAGCAGAAACTATTTCTCCTATAGCAATGCAGGGATTTATTATATTAATGTTACTTTTAATTGTCGTTGGAACTGTAATCCAAATGATACATCATAAAAACCTTACATATTTTTTCAACAATGCAAAAAAAGCAAAATTATCGGCTACCAAAGAGTTGGGGATTGGAGAACGAACTTCAATTATCGCCAAAACAGCCGTAGTAGACATCGGAACAACCTCGGAGCTTGGCTTTGGAAAAAGGAGATTAGCACATGTCTTAGGAATGTATGGAACAATTTTATTTTGGTTGTCATCATCAATGTTAGTTTTTTGTTATACAGGAGAAGGTAAGTCAACTTCAGTTATCTGGTCTATGTTATGGCATTTTGGAGCAATACTAACTTGTGTAGGTGGATATTGGTTCTGGTTTTTTTTGAGGGTTGATGTCTCGTCAGAAGCTCACCCATGGTATAGAATTATTAAAGCTGACTTATTTGTTTTAGCTTTGCTAGCATGCTCAACATTTGGTTTAGCATGGTCTTATACTCAATTTAATAGTCAAATTGGTCTCTCTTTTTTATTTTTAACGTTATTTATTGTTTCAAATTTAATTTTATTTGGTGGCGTTTACTGGTCTAAGTTTGCTCACATGTTTTATAAGCCTGGGGCAGCAATACAAAAAAATTTAGCTGAAGCAGACGGATCAAGAGATAACTTACCACCACCAGCTGATGCACCTGAACAATTTGGTTTAGGCATAAAAAGAGAAGAGCCAAAACACTATTAATATGTTATTAAAAAGAGGAGAAAAATAAATATGTCAACATTTGTATATATGACAAGATGTGATGGTTGTGGACATTGTGTAGATATTTGTCCATCAGACATTATGCATATCGATGAAAATATTAGACGAGCAAAAAATATTGAACCAAATTTTTGTTGGGAATGTTATTCTTGCGTTAAAGCATGTCCTAATCATGCAATTGATGTCAGGGGATATGCAGACTTTGCTCCTATGGGTCATAGTGTTAGAGTTAGAAGAGAAGAGGAGAAAGGTACAATTTCTTGGAAGATAAAATTTAGAAATGGGACTGAAAAAAATTTTGTATCTCCAATAACTACAAAACCCTGGGGAAAATTTATTCCAAAACTTGCAGATGGTGATAAACCAAATCAAGGTGAAATAAATTCACAGAGACTTTACACAGAACCAGAGGGTCTAAATACTAATCAAGAATTACCTACGGTATCAAAAGAATTATTTAAAAAAGGAGTATATTATTAATGGCAAAGCACAAAACACATTATGAAGAGTGCGATGTATTAGTTGTTGGTGGCGGTATGGCAGGAACCGGTGCAACTTTTGAAGCCAGACATTGGGGAAGAGATCTTAGAATAATTTGTGTTGAAAAAGCTAATATAGATAGAAGCGGAGCCGTTGCTCAAGGTCTTTATGCGATTAACTGTTATATGGGAATGCAATGGGATGAAAATCAACCTGAGGATCACGTTAGATATGCTCGAAATGATCTGATGGGAATGGTTAGAGAAGATTTAGGTTATGATATGGCCAGACATGTAGATTCCACAGTTCATATGTTTGATGAGTGGGGATTGCCAATGATGAAAAATGAAAAGACAGGAAGATATTTAAGAGAAGGAAAATGGCAAATTATGATTCATGGTGAAAGCTACAAACCAATTGTTGCTGAGGCTGCAAAAAAATCAGCTGATAAAATTTATAACAGAATAATGGTCACTCATTTATTGATGGATGAGTCTGAAGAAAATAGAATTGGTGGTGCTGTAGGATTCAATATGAGAACAGGTGATTTTCATGTATTTAGATCAAAAACAGTAATAGTTGCAGCTGGTGGAGCATCACATATCTTTAAACCTAGGGCAGTTGGAGAGGGCATGGGTAGAACTTGGTATGCTCCATGGAGCAATGGTTCAGCTTACGCATTGCCTATAGCGGCAGGGGCCAAGATGACTCAGATGGAAAATAGAATTGTTTTGTGCAGATTTAAAGATGGGTATGGACCAGTAGGAGCGTATTTTTTGCATTTAAAAACTTATACACAAAATGCGAATGGAGAAAATTATGAAAAAAAGTGGTATGACCAAACTAAAGAATTAGTTGGAGAATATATTGATCATCACCCAACACCTACATGTTTAAGAAATCATGCTTTTATTCAAGAAGTTGCATCTGGTAATGGACCAATTCAAATGGTTACAACTGAAGCTTTTCAGGACCCACATTTAGAAACTGTTGGTTGGGAAAATTTTTTAGGTATGACAGTAGGACAGGCAGTTGTTTGGGCATCACAAAATATTGATCCAAAATATACAAATCCAGAATTAACAACTTCAGAGCCATATGTGATGGGCTCACATGCGACCTGCTCTGGTGCTTGGGTAAGTGGACCAGAAGATCTATCACCACCAGAATATTTTTGGGGTTATAATAGGATGTTGACTATCAATGGTCTTTTTGGTGCTGGGGATACAGTGGGCGGAAGTGCTCATAAGTTTTCGTCCGGCTCTTTCACCGAAGGAAGACTTGCTGCAAAAGCTGCAGTAAAATATATTGAGGACAAAAAAGCAATAGGAATTAAAGTTTCTGACAAGCAATGTGATAATTTCAAAGAGATTGTTTATAAACCTCTTGATAATTTCACAGTTGCACAAAACGAAATAACAGGTGGAACCGTTTCCCCAAGTTATATTTCTCCAATACAAGGATTACAAAGACTTCAAAAAATTATGGATGAATATGTTGGTGGAATTACATCTAATTATATGACAAATGGGAATTTACTTAAAAAAGCATTAGAATTATTAGCATGGCTTGAAGAAGATTTGGAACACGTTGGTGCAGAAGATTACCATCAGTTAATGAGGGCATGGGAATTAAAACATAGAGCTTTAACTTCACAATGTGTTACTGAACACACTTTATTTAGAGAAGAAACTCGTTGGCCAGGATATTATTATAGAGGTGATTTCATGAAACTTGATGATGAAAATTGGCACTGTTTAACAGTTTCAAGAAGAGATCCAAAAACTAGGAAATTTTCTCTAGAAAAAGTTCCTGTCTATCACATAGTTGACGAGAAAGAAAAAAAGAAAGCCTCATAAATTTATATAATTTAAAAAATTTGATTTATGGATCTATTATCTAAATCTGACGAAGAAATATTTGAGATAGGTAAACCTTTTTGGCAAAATTTAGTAAAGTCCTCTAATCTTCGAGATTATGGAGGTTTTACTAAAGACTTCTCTACCCAAATGCTTTTTGGAGCTAATGAAGTAGAACTTGGAAAACAATGGGCAAATAATAAGTTAATCACTAATTTAAATGAAACCTATAGGCCTTTTGGCACTCTAAAAAGAGGAGAGCACGTCACTGTTTTGATTAAACAGACTAACAAAGAAATCCCAGGAGAGTTTCTAGGCAGACTAGTTCTTGGAATTGAGGATGGTGATATAAAAGTATTTGGAGCAACAATATATTGATTTAAAAAACATTTTTTTTCAATAAAAGTTTGACAATTTTTACACTGGTGTTATTGAGGGAATAAATGCACCTATCAATTATAAAAAAAATCCCCAGAAAAATTTTAAATTATAAGTCAACTTTTATTAAAACAGGGATTTTTTCAGCAATAGTTGCTTGTTGGGGTGTAATAATAGTTGGAACTTTTTTGAATTTTAAATAATTAAGATTAAAGGTTCCATTTTTTTAAATGGAAGTATTTTTACCAATCGCTCAAGTTAACATTAGTGCTCTAGAAATAATTTTATTAAGCGCATTAGTTGGAATTTTATCTGGATTATTTGGTGTAGGAGGAGGTTTTTTAATGACACCTTTTTTGATCTTTTTAGGTGTTCCACCTGCATACGCTGTTGCGAATGAAGCTAACAATATTCTCGCAACCTCGGTATCTGGATCGACAACTCATTATTTAAAAAATACTTTGGATTATAAAATGGGTTTTATGATTGTGATTGGTGGAGCCGCCGGCACTCTTCTGGGCATTTATACTTTTACATATTTTAAAGGAATAGGAAAAATAGATACAGTCATATCTCTTGCCTATATGTATATATTAGCAATAATTGGAACATTAATGTTAGTCGAAAGTTTGGGTGAGATAGATAAAGCCAAAAGAAATATAATTGTTAAAAAAAAACTACATGTTCACTATTGGATTCATGGATTGCCTTTTAGAATGCGATTTCCGAAATCAAAATTATACGAAAGTGCATTTACTCCAATCATTATCGGACTATTAGTTGGATTTATAGCTGCAATAATGGGCATAGGCGGAGCATTTATTTTGGTACCAGCAATGATTTATATAATTGGTATGCCAACCAGATTAGTTCCAGGCACATCATTATTTGTGACAATATTTGTGAGTGTTATAGTAACTTTTTTACATGCATTTAATTATGGATCGATAGATTTAGTTTTAGTGTTAATGTTAGTAGTAGGATCAATTATAGGAGTTCAGACAGGTCAAAAACTTGGTCAATCTATTGAGAGCTCAGGATTAAAAGCTTTATTAGCAATATTGCTACTTATAGTTGGAATAGCAATCGCTTATGACACTTTTTTTGTTGATCATTCTTTAAATGGAATTTCAAATGTTGCTCAAGATGAATTGACACCTCTTGCAATACTTGTTCAGAAATTTTCTTCTGAAATGCCAATCGCGTATGGTTTATTTTCAATTTTTTTTGCAGTATTTCTAGGAGTGGCCGCTGCTCTTATAAGGAGATTTCTGTCTGATTTAAGAAAAAAATATTTAAATAAAAATCTTAAGTAGTTCAGACAAAAATTTTATAAAAAATTTCTATATAAATAATACTAATTAAGCCAACAGTGATTGCTGCTATTAGACCAACCACAAATGGTCTTAAGCCCATTAATTTTAATTCACTTAAATTTATTGATATTCCCACAGCTGCCATTGCCATTGTTAAAAAAACTGTCGCTGAAATTTTTAAATAATCAATTATATTTGTCCAAATAATATAATTTTGACTTTCGTTTAAAAATATTTGATCGCCCAAGTTTCTAAATAGTATCATTCCAATAAACCCTATAACAAAATAAGGAAAAATATTAAGAATTGAATAAGCCTTACCTTTTACATTTCCTTTATTATACAAAAATGCAATGCAAGGAATCATTATTACTAAAAAAGTATTTCTTATCAATTTAGTAACAGTAGAAACATTTAAAGTTTCTGGACTATTAAATTGTTGATCATAAATAAGACCAGCAGCTGCAACTTGTGATGTTTCATGGATAGATGTGCCTAGAAATAGGCCTGCTTTGAGATCGTTATTATCAAAATACCACTCAGCGAAATGAGGGTATGCGATCATAGCAATAACACCAAATAATGTTATATTTGCAATTGCATAGGCAATTTCAGTTTTTTTGGCATTTATCACAGGTGCTGTTGCAACAATTGCTGTTGCGCCACAAACGCTCGTACCAATAGCTATTAGATAAGACATTTTAGAAGATATAGGGAATTTTTTAATTAATATTTTAATCAAAATTAATACACCAATTATACAAGAAATTACGAGAGGTATAGCAATTGAGCCAAATTTTATTAATTCTTCAAAACTTAATCTTATTCCAAGGCAAATTATTCCAAGTTTGAGAATATATTGTTGAGTAAAGTCAAGCCCAACCATCATACCAGGTCTAGGAGTAAAAGCATTGCCCATTAAAATTCCCAAAAGAATAGCAATTAAGACAGTTGAAATAGGACTTTTTGGAGTTCCAAAAATTTCAATTGCGATAACGTTATTTATTCCTTGAGAAAATAAAAAGAAAATTAGAGCTAGGGCTACTCCAGGAAAAATTTTTTTTAAGTATAAAAATTTTGAAGACACTATTTATAAGAGCAATATAGATTAAGCACTTCTATAAAGCTTAGTCATAACAAATTCTTTATGACCCAAAGCCTCAGCACAGGTTAACCTTCCATTAGCCACTCTTAGTGTTGTCTCAATGAGTTTATCTCCCGCTTCTGATAAATTCATTTCTCTTGAAAGAATTTTTGATACATCGCAATCCACATGTTCGCTCATACTTTTTGCTGTTAACGGATTTGCGGTCAATTTTACAACAGGTTCAATTGGGTTCCCTACAATATTTCCCTGTCCTGTTGGAAAGAGATGAATATTAAATCCACCAGCCGCTTGAAGAGTAATACATTCTGCTGCGGCTGAAGATGTATCCATAAAATAGAGACCTGGACCTTTTGCTGGTTGTTCAGCAGGTTCAAGAACATCTATAAATTTTAAATTTCCAATTTTTTGAAAATTTCCAAATGCTTTTTCTTCAATTGTGGTTAAACCACCAGCTATATTGCCAGCAGTTGGTTGGCTCTCAGAAAGATCATCAGTCGCCTCTTTTAAAATAAAGTCATTATATTCATTCCAAGTTTTCATAAATTTATCTGAAGCTTCTTTAGTTGCACCTCTAGTTGCACAAACTTGTTCCGCACCCGTAAGTTCAGAAGTTTCACCAAAGCACAAATGGACACCCATAGGTTCTAATTTTTCCATCAAATTTCCAACAGTTGGATTAGATGCTAATCCTGAGGTAGTATCAGACTCTCCACATTTTACTGAAATCCATAAGTCACTCATAGGACATTCCTCTCTTTGTTTTTCAGACGCCCATTGTGAAAACTCTTGTGCTTTTTTAGATGCTTTCATTACAGTTCCAATATCACCAGTTCGTTCAATATGAAAACCTTCAACAGGTTTTCCAGTTTTTGCTATTCCATCTACAATTCTTTTTGTCCACTTAGGCTCTATACCAATAACAATGACAGCTGCAACATTTGGATTACTGCCAGTTCCAATCATTGTTCTAAAATGTAATTCTAAATCAGCCCCAAACTGAAGTCGACCGTATGAATGCGGTAACGCTATTGTTCCTTTTATATTATTTGCAACTGCCTCTGCACAAGCATTAGAAATATCATCGACTGGTAAAATAATCACGTGATTTCTAGTTCCTGCTCTGCCGTTCTCTCTTTTATATCCTAAAAAGCTTTTTGGAATTTCCATCTAATTACCATTTTTTTGTTTTTACGTTATGAACATGAACATGTTCACCTTTTTTAATTGATTTAACAACTTTACCAATATCATGACCATATTTTAAAATAGTATCACCCTCTTTTAAGTCAATCATTGCAATTTTATGCCCTAAAAGTATCTCATCCATTGATTTGATATCAGTTGAACTATCATCTTCCATAATCCAGCATTTACAGTCTTGATTTGGGGCTATTTTTTCGATCACAACCACTCCAACATTATCTTTTTTATCGTGAATTATGATGTCTGTAGCCATATAAATAGTGTCGAATTGTTTGTTTGAATTTTCAG
>MDTG01044106.1_pt1 | contig 19736 bp, 15 predicted proteins | sample 811421 | NCBI WGS metagenome assembly MDTG01 (sample SAMN05326645, study PRJNA326480) | marine metagenome | isolation source: seawater | place: Pacific Ocean: South East | collected 2011
ACATACCGTGGATCGGCTGACTGAACTGGCCCTCGCCCGCATGCGCACTGGGGATGGCACATTCCTCGATGGGGTAAAGTTTGCAGTCACGGCAATCCTGACTTCTCCCCGTTTTCTCTTCCGGAGCGAAGTGCAGGCCGAGCCAAATAACCCCGGGAAGGTGGTCGCGGTGGACGAATATGCCCTCGCTTCCCGCCTGTCTTACTTCCTGTGGAGCTCTTCTCCTGATGAAGAACTCTTCACCCTCGCTGGTAAGGGGCTGTTGAGGGAGAATCTTCGCGAGCAGGTTGATCGGATGGTGGGTGATCCCAAATCCCAGCGGTTCGTGAGCAATTTTGTGGGGCAGTGGCTGCAAACCCGCGATCTGCCCGGGTTGAGCATCGATGCTCGACGAATCCTCGGGGAACGGAACAAGAGAGACGCCGAGCGGACCTTCAACCACGAGGTGAGGCAGGACATGCGGCTCGAGACCGAAATGTTTTTTGAGTATGTTTTGCGGGAGAACCGCTCCATCCTCGAGTTACTCAATGCCAATTACTCCTTCCTGAACGACAACCTGGCCCGCTTCTATGGAGTACCCAACATTCAGGGTAAGCAGTTCCGGAAGGTGGAATTCGGGGAAGAGTTACGGTCACGGGGTGGAATCCTTACGCAGGGAACGTTTCTGCTGGTGACCTCGCAGCCGACCCGGACGTCTCCGGTCAAGCGAGGTCTCTTCGTGCTGGATAACATCCTGGGCACTCCTGCCCCGCCCGCTCCCCCGGACGTGCCCGAGCTTGAAGAGGTGCAGCAGGAAGCCGAGGGAGCAACGATGCGCGACCTCATGGTCGTGCACCGGCAGAAGGCATTGTGCAAGTCCTGCCATGCGCGCATGGATCCGATTGGCCTCGCGCTGGAAAACTTCAACGCGATTGGTCAATGGCGTAATGAAGACGGCGGAAAGCCGATAGATACGGCCGGTCAGCTGGTCACCGGGGAGAAGTTTTCCAACGTCATGGAGCTGAAGGATATTCTGGCCAGCTCGAGGAAACAGGATTTCTACCGCTGCCTCACGGAAAAGGTTCTCACTTATGCACTTGGACGCGGGGTGGAATATTATGACGCTCCAACCGTCGATGTGATCGTGAAGGGACTGAATAAGAAGGAAGCAGGGATGATGGAGCTCATTTACGGGGTCGTCGAGAGCGCCCCCTTTCAAAAACGCCGCGGGGACGGGAATCGCGGGGGCGGATAGGTTGGGGCTGTTCATTCATTCAGATGATGATTTCTGTAGAAAATTCCCGGGGGAATCCGTATAGTGCGCATCAATGAGCAAGTTTGATACCAGACTGGGGCGCAGGGGTTTTCTACGGGGAATGGGCGCGAGCATAGCCTTGCCTGGTCTGTCCTCTCTCGGTTTGGCGCGGGCGGTGACAGGCGCGCGGGGCGTGACAGCAACCGGCGCTCCCCTGCGGATGGCTTACCTTTACGTCCCCAACGGGGTAATCATGGACAAGTGGCGGCCTGAGGGAACAGGTGGAGAATTCGCATTCAACGAGTCAATGAAGTCGCTGGAGAAGTTCCGTGGCGATGTCCAGGTTTTGAAGGGATTGGAACAGGCCAGTGGCTGGGCGGGCCCCGACGGAGCAGGAGATCATGCCCGCGGAAATGCGACTTTCCTGACAGGGATGCGACCGAAGAAAACGGCGGGCTCGGATATTCGCCTCGGAATCTCTGTGGACCAGATGGCTGCCAAGTATGTCGGGGCGGAGACCCGTCTGCCCTCGCTGGAGCTTTCCTGCGACGGGGTGAGAAAGGCTGGATCCTGTGACTCAGGATACTCATGTGCCTACCAATACAATATCTCATGGCGCTCCGCCACCCAGCCCATGACCCCGGAATCCAACCCCCGGTTGGTCTTCGAGCGTCTCTTCGGAGGTGGGGGGCAGACAGAGAGGGAACAAGGCCTTGCAAAGCGCCGGGCTGAGCAACGGTCCATTCTCGACTTTGTTCTCGAAGACGCGAAGACAATGGAGAAGCGTCTGGGACGCAACGACCAGCAGAAGCTCGACGAATACATAACCGGAGTGCGCGAAATTGAGCAGCGGATCGAGAAGGCCGAGAGTTTTGGACCTCCGCCCGATCCCGGTGTTCCCGCCCCTGAAGGTGGGGTTCCTCGTGAGTTCCATGAGCATATTCGTCTCATGTTCGATATGATGGTGCTGGCCTTCCGGACAGATCAGACGCGGGTTTCGACATTCCTGCTCGCTCACGATGGAAGCAACCGGAATTTCCCGACCCATGGGGTGAGGGAGGGCCACCATGGATTGTCACACCACCGTCGGGATCAGTCCAAGATCGACAAGCTGGCACGCATCGATGCCTTTTATCTTGAGCAGTTTGCCTACTTCCTTGACCGCATGAGCACGACAAAGGATGTCGATGGAAAATCGTTGCTTCACAACTCCATGATCGTGTGGGGAGGCGGACTGTCAGATGGTGATCGCCATACCCATAACGATCTGCCCATCATTCTGGCTGGCCAGGCAGGTGGAGAATTCCGCACCGGCCGTCATGTGGACCTCAAGACTGACATCCCCATGAACAACCTTTACCTGCGCATGCTTGAGGAGATGGGCGCACCGGCAGGCCGTCTCGGCGACTCGACCGGGATTCTCAAGGAGGTCTAGGAGGAGACGGCTACGGGAGTGGACACGGATCGGGCCTTTTGCTGGCGCAGGTTGGCCTGCGGGAGTATAGAACACTGGTTCAAGCGCGATGAGGCTTTCCACAAAGCTCCTTCTCACTACCTGTGTCCCTCCAGCCCTGATCTGGCTCGTGGGCATCTACGTGGTGCAGACTTCGCAGGATCAGTTACGTTCCACGATCCAGACCGCTGCGATGGCGGAGGTTACCTCCGTCCAGGAGGAGATTGACCGGCTTCTCAAGGCGCGGACGGGCACCTGGGAGGACCTCGTCAGGAACGAGCGGGTGATTAACGCGCTCGTTCGCTCAAACCGGGAGCTGAGCGAGCGTCCAGACCGGAGTGTCAGCCTGAAGGAACGAGCCAAGCGCTGGTCGAGCGGGAACCCCGAGGTAAGGCGGCTTGCGACTGCTGAGCTCGTGGACGAGATCCTCTCCGATGAGCTGGCTTCGACTGTTGAAAAAATGAAGCAGTTAAGTGGCGAAATCGAGGTCTTCCGCGAAGTAATCCTGACTAATTCCTACGGGGCGGTCGTAGCTCAGAGCAGACCGGTATCGGAATACCTCTACGACGGGACGACTTGGTGGAAGGCCTCCGCAGAGAATGGAAGGTATCTCGGCGATGTGGCCGTAAAGCGCGGGCCGGATGGGGCAGAGGAGGTTGTAACTCTTGAATTTTGCCAGCGGGTCGATGGTGAGGATGGGGAACTCATCGGTATGCTACGTGTTGAGATTGATCTGCAGGAAGTCCTTGAGGTGGTGGATTCCTACGCTCGGCGAGGAGGTCGGGACCGCGGAATGGTTCTGCTGAACCGCGATGCGAAACTGATTCGCATTGGGGGGCGCGGCACGACTCGCGCCCTTTCGGATGGAAGTCGTTACCTGGTCAAGAATGGGTCCGACAGGCTGGAGGGAACGCAGCTTCTCGAGCGAGATGCGTCCGGCCGGGAGCAGGTCTATACATATGCGGTGCCACCACAGGACGGGATTGTCAGCAGCCTTGGGTGGGTGGCTGTCCACACTGCGGAAGCCGATACTCTGCTGGCTCCGGTCAGGCAGCTGCGTAACAACGTCCTCCTTGCGACAGTGGCGGCGACTTTCCTTGGAGTGGCGGTCATGCTCTCGGTGGTTTTTCCAGTCTCGCGCCGTATGAGACACCTGGTAGAGGCAACCAAGAAGATAGGTAAGGGAACTAACGAGCAGCCCATTCCGGAGTCAGGGCGCGACGAGCTCTCAGACCTCAGTCATGAGTTCAACAAGATGACTGTCCGGCTGGGAGAGGCACAGGACAAGCTGCGAGTGGCTATGCGGCGCGCCGAGGAGGCGAGCAGGGCAAAGGGAGACTTTCTGGCCAACATGAGCCACGAGATCCGTACTCCCATGAACGCAATCGTGGGAATTACGGACCTTACCCTTGGGACTGAACTTTCGCAGGAGCAGCGCCATTACCAGCTTCTGGTGGAACAGTCGGCGCAGGCCTTGCTCATGCTCCTGAATGATATCCTTGACTATTCGAAGATAGAGGCCGGCAAGCTTGAGCTTGAGCAGCGGGAGTTTGATCTGCGGGACTCGGTGGGTGATATTCTCCAGACCCTTTCGCCCCGGGCGGAAGAGAAAAATCTTGAGCTGGCCTTCCAGGTGGACCCGGGGGTGCCCCGGGTCGTGGTTGGCGACCTCACGCGCCTGCGTCAGGTGATCGTCAACCTCGTTGGGAACGCCCTGAAGTTTACCGACGAAGGGGAGGTTGTGGTCGTCGTGGAAGAGGTAGCAAGAGACGGAGAAGAGCTGGAATTGCTCTTCAAGGTGCACGATACCGGTATCGGGGTGCCAGGGGACCGCCTGGAGACGATCTTCGAGGTGTTCGCTCAGGCGGACACCTCGACCACCAGGGAGTTTGGCGGTTCTGGACTGGGCCTGGCCATTTCCAAGCGCATTGTCGAAAAGATGGGAGGAAGCATCTCGGTTGAGAGTGTGGAGGGAGCGGGTAGCACGTTCCATTTCACGGGTGTATTCGGGGCTGGGGCCCCGGAGACGAGCCAACAGAGCAACGTCCTGCAGGACCTTGAGGGATTACCCGTCCTGGTGGTGGACGATAACCTAACTCACTGCGAAATCGTGGCTGGTATCCTGCGGAACTGGCGCATGCAGGTAATCGTGTGCCCAGATGGTCCAAGCGCCCTTTTAAAAATGAAGGAGACGGCGGGGACGAAAGAGGAGATTAAGGTAGCAGTTATCGACCAGGGAGTGGCGGGAATGGACGGCATCGAGCTGGCCGGACTAATTCGACAGCAGGCTGATCAATCAAAGATTCCTGTCATCATGCTTACCACGGTAAGTGGGTCGGCCCGGAGCGTCGAAGCTTCTGGAGCGTTTGTCGTGAAAATGGTGAGTAAGCCGATCAAGGAGTCTAGCTTTCTTGAGGCAATTGTAGACGCGCTGGATCTGGGTGCACAATTGCCGCGCCAGGGACACGATAAAAAGGAAATTCGCCCTTTGGGGATTTGTGACATGAAGATCCTTCTGGCGGAGGATGGGAAAGTCAATCAGCTGGTGGCGGTCCGCCTGTTAGAGCGACGGGGGCACAGGGTTCGGGTGGCGGATAACGGGCGCGAGGCGGTAGAGCTCCTGAGAACAGAAGATTTTGATGCTGTACTGATGGATATCCAGATGCCGGTCATGAGTGGCTACGAGGCGACCCGAGAAATCAGATCCTCGGAAGGTAACTCGGGCAGACGGGTTCCCATTATTGCAATGACGGCGCACGCCATGCCGGGCGACCGGGAAGAGTGTCTTGCGGCCGGGATGGATGATTATGTTTCCAAGCCTATTGAGTCGCATGAGCTTTATGAAGTGGTGGAACGATTTGCCAGCCGCTCGATTCCGGATGAAGCGGTGACTGAGGAAGAGGTTCGCGGGAACACACCCGGGGACCGGGATCAACGGAAAGAGAAGCGGGATATTTCAGTTTTCGATCCGGAGGCATTCCGGGAGCGCATAGGTGATGAAGCACTGATGTGTGAAATGATCCGCATTTTTGAGGAAGAAGTCTGGACCATGTGGGCCGACCTGGAAAAAGCGGAGGAAGATAGTGATGCAGGAAAGCTTCATGAGGCAGCCCACCGCATGCGTGGACTGTTGGGTAACTATTGCGCGGGACGTGCCTGGAGGTGTGTTAGCGAACTCGACCAGCAGGCGCGGGGAGGTGAGCTGGTCCGGGCGTCCGCGCATTTGAAAACGTTCCAAGGAGAAATTGAGCTTCTCGAGTTCGCGCTGCGGACGTTTCGCGAAGGCCTCGAAGCCAGGCTTCAGCTATCCTGAGAAGTCTCGGCCAAGCGGGTCGCCGGATAGTCCTGAGCGACTGGCTAAAAGCTGACGAAGTGTTCTTCGAAGGCTTCATCATGGCCAGAAAGGTCGGTTCTTGATTGCTGGATGGTGACCGTTCGGGGAAAACGATGGGCGCCCCGGGAGAAAGTGCTGGTGAGGCTTTCGAGGGGATGGTGGCTTTGCAACCAGTCCTTCTCATGCATGCGGGGCACAATCGCTGAAAGTTTAGGGATCAATCACCCGGAGTTTTTTCCGAGCGCGCGGTGGACGCCCCGAACAAGGCATCCGAGTGGTTCTTCGGCCTACAGGGCCCGATGCAGGGTGAGGAACTGATCAAAGAAGATGTCAAATACGACTCCAGCAAAACGTCTTCGCTCGGGAACCAGCAGGCGACGGACCTTCACGAATTCTCCATGTGCGTCGCAGAAGCGGTCAAGTTCGCGCTGCATGAGGATCCCCGAAATGACCTCGGGCGGGTAATGTTCTGCCAGCGAAGTGGGAGTCCCCCTGACGGAATCACCCAGCAAAGCGCCAATTCGCGAGGCTTCTGTTGGTCCGGCGAGGTGCAGATGCGTAAGATAGTTTACGGTCTCCGGACAGCATCAGAGATTCGGTGAGGGTTGCAAACTTTCCTCCAATGAGCTGTGCTTCCGTAATGGCTGCAATGGTCTGGATGAATGGAACGCTGTGCTCGGCTGAAGAGGTGAGGATCTCTCCTTTTGACCATGGTATTACGGTGGGGAACGGGGTCTTTGAGACATTGATTTCTTACGAGGGAAGGCCCTTCGCATTCACGCGACATTACCGCCGGCTGACGAAATCGGCGGAAGCCATGGGACTTACAGTGCGCGATCCCGATGCGCTGAGGGCCGCGTCTGCACTCGTGCTGGAAGCGAACAATTTCAGGGCCGGGCGGGCACGAATTCGTATTACCGTAACCGGTGGGCCGGCCCCGTTGGGCAGTGAGCGGGGAATGGCGGAAGAGACTACCCTGGTAGCCGCTTCCGCCCTGGCGGACTGGGATACCACCGAGAGTGTCGTTGTCGTATCCTGCACCCGGAATGAGCATGGGGCGCTGGCGGGAGTGAAAACTACCTCCTACGGTGAGAATGTGGTGGCTCTGGCCCGGGCGAGGAAAGAGAGCGCCGGAGAGGCTATATTTTCCAATACGAAGGGAGATCTTTGCGAGGGAACGGGATCAAACATCTTCCTCGTGAGCAGGGGAAACTTGATCACTCCTCCACTTTCCAGTGGCTGTCTTCCGGGGGTGACCCGTGCCCTCGTTCTGGAGTTGTGTGAGCGGGAGAAGGTCATGGTTACAGAGAGGGCAGTACCGGTGACCTCACTCCATAATTCTTCGGAAGCCTTCCTAACGTCTACCACGCGGGAGATTCATCCTATCCGGGCGGTGGATGGGAGGAATCTTCCAGAAGCGCCAGGTAGAATCACCCTGCTCCTGCAGGGTGCTTTTCAGCGCCTGATTGAGGACGAGGTCGATCCCTGAGAGAGCTCTACCAGACGCGTTTTACGCCATAGTGGTCGAAGACCTCATTGGGACTGATCAAGGTCGCACCATGTTCGATGGCCTCGGCTACGAGGAGTCGATCGAAGGGGTCGCGATGGTGACCGGGAAGACGAGCGGTACGCTCGAGGGCGGACCTGCTGAGAGGAATGAGTTCGAATCCCATCGATTCGAGAGCCGAGTCAAATTCCTCATCCAGTCTGTAGGGAAGGCGTATCTTTCCAAGACCGGTTTTGACTGCCAGTTCCCATGGTGTAACGGAGCTCACCATGGAGCGGGATTCGAGGCTCTCGATGAGGTTGGCAGCTTTGTCCGAGAGGGCAGGAGCTCCTTCGAGGAACCAGACTACGGTATTTGAATCAAGAAGCAGATTCATGGAGGGTGAAGAGGAACAGAGTGGTCAGCGTTACTCTGCGCCGGCCGGACCCCGGGAGGAGGTCCCGGGGTCCGGCAAAGCTGGGGGGTTGCAGGGCAGCAGTTGAAGGGAGTGCAGGCTGTCTCGCGGGCTCGGGGGTAGAACCACGGGTGGGTCTGGCAGTATTTTCCTTGGGGGGATGGGTATCAGCGGTTTGGTCGCGGGATCTTGGCAGTTGAGGGGCCTGACCGGGTTCTTCAGGGTGATGGCCCCGGAGGGAAGTGAAAAGGTGGGGCAGTTGAAAGTGTTGCAGGTGGCTTTGCTACAAGGGGTCATCAAAGTCTTCAGCCATCCAGAAGCCGGGGCCACTGGCGGAGCCTCGCTGGGGTTGGGCTACCTTGTTACTGGGTGGCCGGAGTTCTGCCACCGCCCGCCCGTGTTTGGTGATCTGGAACACCTCCCCGTTCGACATGATCTCAGCCACGATGGCACTGAGCTTGGTCTTGGCCTCAAAGATTCCTATCCTCCTCACAAAAAACAAACTAGTCTAACTAGTTTATATGTGAAAGCTCAAAATTAGAAGGACTATTTTTTTCATAAAATGCTGTTTGTAAGCAACTTAAGATTAAATCCGGGCGAATGACGAAGGGAACCTTGTGTTGTGCCAGACCCCTGTTTGCTGGTGTGTTCCGGCAAGAGCCCTCCTGATTCTCGCAAGTAGGAGGTTGCGGGGAGGGTGGTCGCCATGAAGGGTGAACCCCGTGAAGATGGGGTTTGTGGTGTCGACGGGATTGGCGGTTTCCCTTGCGGTTCTGCTCCTCCTGGCAGTCAGCCGAGTCGCGGAACTTGAGCAAGAGCTTGAGACCGCCCGAGAGAACCAGCAGGTCCGGAAGTCAGAGGCTGCATTATCGCTGTCCGGGGGTGTGACCAACCGGGCTGAGGCTGGCACTCCACGCTCCGACGGAAGGGCAGGGAGTAACCGGGGCGGTAACGTAGCAGGTGCCGCAGATGTTTCATCCTTGATGACTGGGGAGCGTGAGGTCCAGAACCCCGAGCAGGTTGTCGGCCAGTTGATCCGGGCCCTCATGCAGACTGAAGGAGGCAAGAGAATGGCCTTGGAGGAGAGTGTAGAAAATGCGGAGGAACGCTTCGCTCCGCTTTTGGCGGAGTTCGCCCTTTCAGATGAAGAGCGCACGCACTTTCTCACCCTCGCAGGAGCTGAGCTCGGCTCGGAGGACATGCTCTGGATGGAGCTTCTCATCGCGGAGGGCGGAGACCGGGAGAGCATCATGAAAAAGTGGGAAGTGGACCGGAAGCAACGGCTTGAGGAAATCAGGAACTTTCTGAACAATGAGGAGGACTGGGATCGTTATTTGGAATATTCCGACCGGATCCCGGAATACGAGCAGATGGAGGAGCTTCGGGAGGTCATGACGGAGCAAGGCGCGCCCATGAGCGCTGAGCAGGAAGGGCAGCTCGTGGATCTTCTCTACTCGGCCCGTGTTGAAAGCGGTATGCGCGACCGGTGGCAGGGACGGGGGATTCTCGAGCAACTTTCGAAGCCAGGCCTCGTTCAACGCCTCCGGGACGACTGGGAGTCCGGGGTTGCCAGTCTGGGAGATACCCCCCGCCAGATTCTGTCCAACCAGCAGGCAGAGATATTCGAAGCCGTTCAGGCGGAGATGATGCAAGAAATGACTGCGGAGCTGAGCGAGGGACTTCGCTACCTGAGTCCTGGGCTCGGACCGAAGCTTTCTCCGGGCGAGGATCGTTAAAAGTGAAGCCGAGGGCCTGCTGGCCGGGGCGGACAGGTGGCCGAGGTTCGCTTAACCCCGCGATCGTCCTTTCAGCCTGCTCCCTGATAATACTTACGGTAGGCAGTGGGCGACATATGCATCACGCTGGTGAACGCCCGTGTGAAGGAAGCGTGCTCCAGGTATCCGAGAGACTCCGCGATCTGGCCCACGCTGGTTGGCGTATTGAGGAGTCGATCGCAGGCCGCAGCGATCTTGGCGTGCAGGATGAATCGTTTGGGAGAAGTGCCCAGGTGGCTGCGAAAGCGTCGTTCCAAGGTGCTGATCGACATCTCCGCCCTTGTGGCCAGCTCTTCCACGCTAAGGGGCTGGTCGACGTTGTCGTGCACGAAATTGACCAGCTTTGACAGGGCCCGGTAGGGAGCTGGGAGCGGGTGCCCTTCCCGCTGGTCGAGTCGCCGGGAGATCCCGGAAGTTCCCACCAGAGCGCCATCGTTTCTGAAGAGAGGAACCTTCGAAGTCATGCGCCATTCAATTCCTCCGGCCTTGTGGGTCACCAGTTCCATCTTATTCAGGATAGACATTCCGGATTCGAAGACAGTCTGATCATCCTGAAGGAAGGAGCGGGCGATCCCGGCAGGAAAGATATCGGCGTCGGTTCGGCCAATGAATTCCTCTGGTCTCAGGCGGATCAGGTCGCTGAAGGCACGATTCACAAAGATGAATCGGCTTTTCCGATCCTTTATCCAGAAAAGAACATCAGGAAGGGCCTCGAACAGTCCGAGGGCGATCTGGCCGGGGCGTAAGGAGCCAACGAAAGACTCAAACCCGGGGATCTCAGCATTCGGGAGTGTGCGACAGCCTGCTACTTCGGATTTACTGGTCATGAAAAAATCCGTGCCTGCGGAATTGAGTTAAATTGGCCCACGGAAAAATTCCTTTCTTGTGATAAACGTGCAACGATTTTCAACAAAAAGATGCCGGATTTATTTCTGGCCCGGGAGTGGTCCGGGCTGTAGCGTCGCGCGCTCTGAATTGCCTTGGTTCAAGTAGAAAAATCCTTTTCGCATATCATGTCAGATCACTTCCCAAGCGTCCCCAAGATCGAATTTGAAGGGCCGGATTCGGACAATCCGCTCGCCTTCCGACACTACAACCCGGACGAGCTCGTCGCCGGGAAAAGCATGAAGGATCACCTGCGCTTTGGCGCTGCTTACTGGCACTGCATGCGTAACCCGCTGGGAGATCCCTTCGGAGCAGGAACAGCACTCATGCCGTGGGATGATGGAAGTGAGTCGTTAGACAATGCTCTTGCGCGCGTCCCGGTGTTCTTCGAGTTTCTTGAGAAGTGTCAGATCGACTGGTACTGCTTCCATGATCGGGATGTTTCTCCGGAGGGAAGCAGCTGGGCGGAAACCCACTCCAACCTCGAGCGCGTGACTGAGGAACTCCGGGCCGCGCAGGATGGAAGTAATAAGAGACTCCTATGGGGAACAGCCTGCCTTTTCGCCCATCCCCGCTACGCCCAGGGTGCCGCCACTTCGCCAAGCGCCGATGTTTTTGCCTACGCTGCCAGCCAGGTAAAACACGCTCTTGAGGCCACTCATGCGTTGGGGGGTGCGGGGTATGTCTTCTGGGGTGGACGGGAAGGATACGCCTCGCTCATTAATACCGACATGAAGCGAGAGCTGGATCACCTCGCCCGCTTGCTGCACATGGCGGTCGATCACGCCCGGCAGATTGGTTTTACCGGACAGTTTTACATTGAACCCAAGCCCCGGGAGCCCTCGACCCATCAGTATGATTCAGATGCGGCCGCCTGCCTCAATTTCCTGAGAGAGTATGACCTGCTTGATCATCTCAAGCTCAACATCGAAACCAACCACGCTGAGCTGGCTGGGCATACGATGGAGCACGAGCTTGACGTAGCTTCCGCGGCGGGGGCCCTTGGTTCGATTGACGCCAACCGTGGTGACCAGCTGATCGGCTGGGATACGGATCAGTTTCCAACAAATATCTACAGCTGTGCTAACATCATGCTGCGGGTGCTGAAGCTGAACGGAGGGCAGGGATTCACCACCGGGGGGCTCAACTTTGACGCCAAGCGCAGACGGGAATCGCATCTTCCGGAGGACCTCTTCCATGCTCATGTGGGAGGGATGGACGCCTTCGCCCGCGGGTTGAAGGTCGCAGCCAGAATTATTGAAGATGGGCGCTTTGACGAGTTCGTGAAGGCCCGCTATTCGTCCTACGACAGCGGGGTGGGTGCGGATATCGAGGCCGGCTCCTCAAGTTTGGAATCCCTCGACTCCTACGCCCTCGGAATAGACCCACCGGTCCTTCAGAGTGGACGTCAGGAGATGTTGGAAAACCTTCTTAACGACTATCTCTAGGAACAATGGAAGCTGGGGCGGGCCAAGCGCAGTCGGCGCGGATGACCCACCGGAAAACCCATAACCGGAGGATCCTCCACGCCGCTGCTAGTAACACGCCATGGACTTGAAGCACCTGCCGTGCCAACTGGGCCTGCTTCCCGCATGGGAAGCCCTCCGGGCTTCGCCAAGCCCATTGCCTGTCCTCTCGGCATCCTGAAGCGAGATCAAATGATTGTAGCGAAAACTTCGTCATGCCAACCGTCCTCGGCCTAGATTCATCGACCCAGAGCGTCTCGGCGGTTGTCCTTGATACGGATTCCGGATCGATCATTCACGAAGAAGCGGTGAGCTTCGGCAGTGATCTTCCTGACTACGGACAACCCTCGGGTTTCATCCCGGGTGGAGAGGGAGGAGAGGTCCACAGTGACCCCCTGATGTGGCTGGATGCCCTGGAACTTCTCTTTGAGCGCCTCGCCGCCCGCGATACGGTAGATCTCGGTGTAATCGCAGCCATCGCGGGCTCCGGACAGCAGCACGGCAGTGTCTACCTTGACGAGGGCTTCGAGGAGACGGTGCGCAATCTCGATGGGAGCCGAACCCTCAAGTCGCAGGTCCTTTCTCACCTCACCCGCCAGACGGCGCCCATCTGGATGGACACCTCCACCAGTGAGGAATGTGCCGAGATCGCGCAGGCGCTTGGAGGTAACGCCGAGGTCTGCAGCCGGAGCGGTTCCATCGCGATCGAGCGCTTCACCGGTCCGCAGATACGCCGCTTTGCTAAAATGTCCCTGGACGGCTGGGAACTGACCGGGGTGATCCACCTGGTGAGCTCCTTCATGGCCTCCATGCTGGCTGGCCGGAGCGTCGCAATTGATCACGGTGACGCAGCGGGGATGAATTTACTGAATCTGAGCACCGGGGACTGGGATGAGACCCTCCTCGCAGCCACTGCCCCCGGGTTGCGCGAAAAGCTGCCTGCTACCCGGGCTTCCTCAACTATTGCTGGTCAGGTCAGCACCTTCTTCATCGAGAGGTATGGCCTCAATCCGGACTGCGAGGTAGTTCTTTTTTCCGGCGATAATCCCAGCAGCCTCGTGGGCATGGGCGCATCCCGGCCGGGCAAGGTGGTCATCAGCCTGGGAACGAGTGATACCCTGTTCGCAGCGATGCCGGAACCGCGCACCGATCCAAACGGCTACGGACACGTTTTCGGTAATCCAATGGGTGGGTTCATGAGCCTGATCTGCTTCTTGAATGGTTCTCTTGCGCGCGAACGTGTTAAGGAGGATCTTGGGCTGGAGTGGGCGGACTTCGACCGGGAAGGGCTCGCCAAGACTCCAGTCGGCAACGAGGGGCGCTTGATGCTTCCCTTCTATGGCCCAGAAATCACACCACGGGTCGAGTCCAGCGGGGCCGTTTCCGTGGGCTTGGATTCCGCGGAACCAGCTGCCGTTGTGCGCGCGGTGCTGGAAGGGCAGTTCCTCAACATGAAGGTGCATGCGCGTTGGCTCGGGGTGGATCCCGAGACCATCTACCTTACGGGAGGGGCTTCCCGGAACGACGGCATCGCGCAGACCGTCGCCAGTGTTTTCGGCGTTCCGGTCTCAAGGCTGGCGGTGTCGGGATCTGCCGCCCTCGGAGCGGCCATGCGCGCGGCGGAAGCTTCATGCGGCATCCCCCTCGACGAACTGGAAAATTCTTTTTGCCAGCCGGAGACGGGATCGACGGTGCATCCCGAGGAAGGAGCGGGTCAAATTTATGAGGATCTGGAGCAAAAGTGGGTCTCAGCCTTGCACGAGACCTTCCAGCTCCCTAATGACTAGCAGCACCAGAAACAGTAACTCTCAACCACACAGACCAATGGCACGACCAGTAACATTATTCACCGGCCAGTGGGCCGACCTTTCGCTCGCAGACCTGCTTCCGCAGGTCAAGGAGATGGGCTACGACGGCGTTGAACTCGCCTGCTGGGGAGATCATTTCGAAGTTCAGAAGGCGCTCAAGGAGGACGGTTATGTCGAGAGTCGCTGGGAACTCCTGAAGCAGCACGACATGGTGTGCTACGCGATCTCGAACCATCTGGTCGGCCAGGCTGTATGTGACAACATTGATGAGCGGCATCAGGCCATTCTGTCTCCCGAGGTGTGGGGAGACGGAGAACAGGAAGGGGTCCGGCAGCGGGCAGCCCAGGAGATGATCGATACGGCTCGGGCTTGTCGGAAGCTGATTGATGCAGGCGCGGACTACATGGCTGGCCAGCCAGCTGGAAACGGACGCGCGGTAGTCAACGGATTCACAGGATCCAGCATCTGGCATTCAATCTACGCCTTCCCGCCGACCAACCAGGCCTACTACCAGAAGGGCTTTGACGAATTTGCAGCTCGCTGGAAGCCAATCCTCGATGAGTTTGATGCGGTCAACGTCGACTTCGGACTGGAAGTACACCCTACTGAAATCGCTTTTGACATTGCTTCTGCGGCGCGGGCGATTGAGGCGGTGGACGGGCACAAGCGGTTCGGATTTAATTATGATCCGAGTCATCTGGGTTACCAGGGAGTTGATTACGTCAAGTTCATCAGGGACTTTTCGGAGCGGATTTACCACGTCCACATGAAGGATGCCTGGTGGGGTCATGGCGACGGGTCCGTCGGAGTCTTTGGCGGTCACACGGATTTCACGGACGCACGCCGCTTCTGGGACTTCCGCTCGGTGGGACGCGGTGACACTGACTTTGAGGAGATCATCGTAGCCCTGAACGACATCGGGTATTCCGGGCCGCTCTCCGTGGAATGGGAAGACGGCCGGATGGACCGCCTTCACGGAGCCGCCGAGAGTTGCGCCTTCACTCGCGACCTCGACTTTGCCCGCAGCGACGTGGCGTTCGATTCCGCCTTTGACAAGGAGAACCAGTAAGCAATCTCAGCCGGAATAGATCATGGCTACCAAGGTAGGAGTTATTGGGGCAGGCGGGATGCTGAATTATCATGCGCCCGGCTTTAAGCACGGTGGAGGCGAGTTGATAGCCATCGCTGATGTCAATGAGGGTGCAGCCCGGGCATCAGCGGAAGAGTGGGCGATCCCGAAGGTCTTCAGCGACACGGAAGAGTTTCTCCATTCCGATATTGATGCGGTGAGCATCATCGTGCCCAACAAGTTTCATGCCCCCCTCGCGATCCGGGCTCTGGAAGCGGGCAAGCATGTCTTTTGTGAGAAGCCACCTGCTCTCAATGCGGCCGAGGTTGAAGAGATGATTGAAGCCGCCACGAAGGCGGACAAGGTTCTCATGTTCAATTTCAACAACCGGGCCAGACCGGAGGCGCAGGCCATGATGAGCTATATTGCGGACGGCACCGTGGGCGCGATCAACTCCGCGCAGTCGCAGTGGATTCGCCGCACTGGCATTCCAGGGTTCGGGGGCTGGTTCACTACAAGGGAGCTTTCAGGGGGGGGACCGGTCATTGACCTTCTTCATATGATTGATCTGGCCCTGTATTTCATGGGCTATCCGGAACCAGCACATGTTCTGGGGCAGACTTTTGATGACTTTATCACGGATAGCTCATTCAAGGGGCCGTGGGGCATCCCGGACAACGCCGAGGGAAAGACCGATGTGGAGGCGGCTGCGCACGGGCTCGTGACCTTCAAGAGCGGGCAGGTTCTCAGCCTGCGCAACTCGTGGGCAGAGATGAACGAGCGCGAAGTGGTCTCGGTGGTCTTTCAGGGCAGCAGGGCAGGAGGCAAGGTCGAGCGGCTTTTCGGAGTGGACGGGCTGGATGAAACAGCAATTGATTCTTGTGAGCTCTACGCACAGGAGAACGGAAACTCCGTGAATCGGAGTATTGTAACGGAGGCCTGCGAAGACATGGGCCGAATTCGTTCGGCTGCCAACTTCATTGAGGCAATTGAAGGCAATGCCGATCCCCTGAATACACCCGACGAAGCCCTTAAGCTCATGAAAATCATCGATGCGCTTTACGAGTCCGCGAGCTCGGGCGCGCCGGTTTCGCTCTGAACACTATCCGCCGGGTGACGAGCACGCCCATTACCTAAAAAATTCTCACCTCTCACAGACATGGCACTTAACAGAAAACTCCGGATGGGAATGGTTGGCGGTGGGCGCGGTGCGTTCATTGGCGCAGTACACCGCATGGCGGCCAACCTCGATGGAAAGATAGAACTGGTGGCGGGAGCGTTCTCGTCGGATCCAGACAAGTCGAGGCAAAGCGGGGCTGACTTCTTTCTCGATCCAGACCGCGTCTATGGGTCTTACGAGGAGATGGCCGCGAAGGAGGCTGCCCGGGAGGACAAGATCGATTTTGTGACCATCGTGGTGCAGAACCACCTGCATGTCCCGGTGGCAAAGGCTTTTCTGGAGGCTGGCTTCAACGTAATCTGTGACAAGCCGCTCTCCAGTAACCTGGAAGATGCAAAGGAGCTCCAGCAACTTGTTCATGCCAGCGGAAAAGTCTTCTGTCTCACGCACAACTACACCGGCTACCCGATGGTCAAGGAGGCGCGCCGGATGGTCCGGGAAGGCGAGCTGGGCCGCCTTCTCAAGGTGGTGGCTGAATACCCCCAAGGATATGCGGTGGGAGACGTGGAAGGCGACGGGCAGGGTAAGATTTCAAACTGGCGTGCCGACCCGAATATCGCCGGCGCTTCCAACTGCATGGGAGATATTGGAACCCACGCCCACAACCTTGTCCGTTACATCTGCGGGGTGGAGGTAGAGGAGCTTGCGGCCGAGCTATCAGCCTTCATTCCCGGGCGCGAGCTCGACGACGACGGTAATTGTCTGGTACGTTTTACGGATGGAGTGAAGGGGATCATCTACGCCTCCCAGATTTCCAATGGCGATGAGAATAATTTGAATATCCGGGCCTATGGAACCAAGGCCTCTCTCGAGTGGCACCAGGAAGATCCCAACGAGCTGATCGTGAAGTATGCCAACGCGCCCCGGAAGATCTACCGGCGGGGCAATGACTACCTTGGGGAGGATGCTTCCTCGAATTCGCGGACTCCCTTCGCGCATCCCGAGGGTTTCATCGAGGCCTTTGCCAACGTATATCTTGCTGCGGCCCAGGCCATCAGCGATCAGATCGAAGGAGTTGAGCCGCCTGCCGGAGGTTATGATCATCCGGGTGTGGACGACGGGGTGGCGGGCAATGCATTCATCAATGCTTGCGTGGAGTCGTCCCGGAACAATGCGGCTTGGACCAGGCTCAACCTCTAGGAGGTTTTTTCCTCGCCCGGTTCACCCTTGTCCCAACGGATAAGTGAATGAGGCAGGGTTTTATGGACAGGGTCCCTCCTGCGGCAACCCTCGCGAGGACCGGGTGATACGAGGGGCGGGTCGCCGAGGGGGAAGGGACCTGAGGGGAGAATAGGGCTTGTACTCAGCGAGTAGCGGACAGGCGAGCGCCGAATGAAAAGTTGCCCCGCCTCCGACCAGCCTCTAGAGTTTCAAGTCAAACATCAGCTATTGTATCATGAAAAATCGACTTTCCCTGATTCTGCCTACCGCCTTGGCGATTGTGATGGTCCCTCTGGCAATCGGCCAGAAAGACAGCAAGCCTCAAGGTAAGAACGCGGACAAGATTGCGCCCAGCCTGCCTGCCGAGCCCTTCGCCAAGCCCAAGAAGAAACGCAAGCTTCTCGTGTTTTCCCGAACCGGGGGATTTCGGCATGGTTCAATTCCAACCGGGCTCACCGCGATCCGTATGATGGGGGAGAAAACTGGCGCTTACGAGGCAGTCCTGAGCGATGACCTGGCCAATTTCGAAAGTGACAGGATCAACGATTTTGATGGAATTCTTTTCCTGAATACCACTGGTGACCCTTTCCTGGAAAAGGGAAAACCGGATGCTCAGGCTCGTTCCGAGCGACTGCAGAAAAACCTCCAGGATTTCGTGAAGAGTGGTAAGGGTTTTGCCGGTTTCCACTCCGCGACGGACACCCTCAAGCCGAAGGGCGATAAAACTCCGGAATACTCCAAGATGATTAACGGGGCCTTCGATGGACACCCGTGGGGAGGAGGCAGCAATGTCACCATCGCGGTGGAGAAAGGGCAAGAGAAGCATCCTATCGTTGCGCACCTGGATGGTGAGAGCATGGCTTTCAAGGAAGAGATCTACCAACTGCGCGATCCCTATGACTCAAGCAAGGTGCAGATGCTGCTCCGCCTTGACCTTGAGAAGAGCGACCAGAAACGTCTCAAGCGGACTGATCGAGATTACGGCGTGGCGTGGGTGCGCAAGTGGGGTGACGGCCGGGTGTTTTACTGCTCTCTTGGTCATAATGACGCGATGTACTGGCATCCCGATGTGCTCAAGGTCTACCTCGGTGGGCTACAATACGCGCTGGGGGATTTCGACGTGCCTTCCAAGTAGGGCCCACCAGCAACCGCTGGCAGTTGAGGGTCCGCGGCTTCGGTCGCGGGCTTTTCAGTTGGGAGAGCAGGGGCCAGGTCGCAGGGCGGCTGAGTCGGGACGGAGGGTTGATTCGGGAGGGAGCCGAAGGGGCTTCGGTGCCCGGGTGCTTCGGGGCCGGGGAAGGGCGCCGGACAGGGTTGTTCACAACGCACCAGCAGGCTGTCCTTTTTTGTGGGTTTTGAGGCAGTTTGGTGTTGCTTGAAATCAGGGAGCCCATTATTGCGGCGGCGCTCCTCCACCACCCCTCGGAGCGCCACAAAAAAGCGCTTGTGAAAACTTTCACAAAGTCCTTGTGAAAAATTTCACAAAGTGTAATCGTCTGCCAGACAGCAAGCCCATGGCCAATTTTTTCCCGCGCTGGACGAACATTCTGCCGCTTAAAATTGCGGTATGTCTAGGGGTTGCCGGTGCAGGGGTGGTAGTTGGTTTCACCTATTACGCCACTCCGAAAGCACAACGGGTTGGTTATCAGCCATCCCAGCCCATCCCTTACGATCACCAGCTGCACGTTAACCAGCTGGGGATGGATTGTCGTTACTGCCATAGCTTCGTGGAGCACGCCGGACACGCCAACGTTCCATCTGCCAGCACATGCTGGAACTGCCACCAGCACATCCGCAAGGATAGCGAAAAACTCAAGCCCCTGCGTCGAGCCTTCGACACGGAGTATGCGGACTTTGATGGAGAGCCGATCAAGTGGGTTCGAGTCCACCAGAGTCCCGATTACGTCTTCTTCAACCATTCGGCCCACGTGAACCGTGGAGTTTCCTGTTCGTCCTGCCACGGAAAAGTAAACGAGATGGAGGTAGTCTACCAGGCGGAGTCTCACTCAATGGGCTGGTGTCTGGATTGCCACCGCAATCCCGAGGAGCACCTCCGTCCCCTCGAAGAGGTCTTCAACCTGGACTACGATGCGGAGAAGTGGCTGGCCAAGAACAAGATAGAGCACCCCCGGTCCGGCAAGGAACTGAAGACGCAGAAGGAGCTCGGCCTCTTCCTCAAGGAGCACTGGAACATCAAGGCCAAGGAGAGCTGTTCTACCTGCCACCGCTAACCCATGAGCAAACGCATCTGGCATCATCCGGAGATTCCCGCGGAGGACGAGGGCATTGCTTCCTGGCGGAGCGTTGGAGAACTCGAGCGGAGCCCCGCGTTTCAAAAGCAGCTTGACCGGGAGTTCCCGGAGGGGGCGGGTCATCTCAGTGAAGAGGACCAGCAGGCCTCCCGGCGGAGCTTCCTCAAGCTCATGGGAGCCTCTTCGGCGTTGAGCGGTTTGACCCTCGTGTCCTGCCG
>MDTG01223942.1_pt1 | contig 19736 bp, 31 predicted proteins | sample 811421 | NCBI WGS metagenome assembly MDTG01 (sample SAMN05326645, study PRJNA326480) | marine metagenome | isolation source: seawater | place: Pacific Ocean: South East | collected 2011
ATTCTGCTGAAATTTATGACTTACAAGTTGAAATTCTTTTCAATGGAACAGCAGATTCTATGAGAAGAAGAATTTTAGCTCCTTTAAAGAGAGGTCTAAAAAAATCTTTATCTTATAGCTCCAAAAAAGTAAAAGTTTTAGATATCGCAACAGGGACAGGACGAACTCTCCAACAAATACAAAGCGCACTACCGGAAGTAGAACTTTATGGCCTCGATTTATCAGGTTCATATCTCAAACAAGCTAGTAAATATTTAAGTTCCAGAAATGGAGATCTTGTGCAATTGACTAAAGGAAATGCAGAAAATATGCCCTATTCATCGAGCAGTTTTCAAGCATTGACATGTGTTTTCCTTTTTCATGAATTACCTAGAGAAGCAAGACAAAATGTTTTAAACGAATGCTTCAGATTATTAGAGCCAGGAGGAACTCTAGTGCTTGCTGATTCTATTCAAATAGAAGATTCTCCAAAATTCATTTCAATAATGGAGAATTTTCACAAAATATTTCACGAACCTTATTATAGAGATTATATAATAGATGACATAAATTTAAGATTAAGTGAAACTGGTTTTGCATCAATAACATCTGAATCTCACTTTATGACTAAAGTATGGAAAGCAACTAAGCCAATGTGATTTAAACAAATATAAATAATAAACTAACATAAAGACACCATTAGAGGTTAATATTATGGATAAAATGAATAAATATATTTGGTCAAAAGAGGCACGTTCACTTATAAAAGATCTGCATAATGAAATCCGTCTTAATGAATCAAATTGGCATCAATTCAGAGCAAATAAAAAAAGAAGAAGTGCTGAATTGATTATTTCTGCTATTTCACAATTAATAAACGATGGAGATGAAAAAGAAATAGAAGACCTACTGAAGCAAGCAATACTTTGGATAAAAGAAGATATTAAAGATACTGGATGTAAAAGTCATTAAAAAAATTATTTCTTTAGCGATAACTGAAGTCTATTCCCTTTTCTACTCCATCTAACATCATCAAAACATTTATGAATTAAATATATTCCTCTCCCACTATTAGCATCAATTTGAAGAGGTAAAGAGGTTACTCTTTTATTTTGAACTATCCCCATACCTTGATCTTGAATTTGCCAAACAAACCAATTAGGGGTCAGAATTCTTCTAACACGAATAACTTTATTAGGATTAGATAAATTTCCGTGAACTACAGCATTAACAAGAGCCTCATGAAGACCCAATTCAATTCTTTTTACAGTATCTTTACATCTAATAGGCTCTAAAAGCGTTTCAATAAAAGATGCTAGTTTTAATGTAGAGGGATGAATAAATACAGCCCAATTTTTAGAAGTCTCCACAATTAGTTAAAACATTCTTTGTAACTTAACTTTTTGCCAAACAAGTAGTTGAATAATAAAAAACATATTTATTAATTTAAGTCACAAATAGTATTTTACGTGAAAAAATTAAACATTAATCATTAAATTGTTAGGTTTTAGCTATTAATGCTTCATGGTTTAGTAAAGAATCCATCAAACGAACTCCTCTGAGCTGGTTAACTAATGGCATATGACCATTTGGAGCTTCAATTGACCAATTAAATGCTTTTGGATATCTAGTCCATATTCCATCTTTTTTCCAACCAATACGAGGCCATAACTTGTCATATCTTCCTCCTACGGAATCTAAAATTTTTGCTTGGACTGTAAACCCAAATTTACCTCTGGAATAAGCAATCCATAATTTATCAAGAGTTAACAAATCAATCCCAGGGATTGAATCAACCTCAGAAAAATAAACATAACCTCTGTTTACTGCTTTTTCTCCAGCGAGCTCTCTGAGCTTTGAGCTAGTAAAACGATCAGCATCCTCAAAACTTTGATTTAATAAAAATTGCTGTAAAGGTGAATAATCAAAACCAACCTCAGAAGGGGCATTGAACCAAGCAAGATCATCACAACCAAGATAATTTTTTATGAAATTTTCATCGTTTTTATGAATTATTTGCAAGATAAAACCAGCAGCCCAATCGCAAGCATCAGAATCAAACAATGTCATCAAAGATGATCCCAAGCCAAGAAGATCCTCAATGCGTTCTTCCAAAACAGATAACAAACTGAGGCGTTTCCTTTCTGGAGCAGTCTTAAACCCCTCCAAGAACTCCTTTATGCTTTCTTTATTAGGAGGGTTTTGTTTTTCTTCAGCCATGATCTACTGCCAGCCTAAAATGACCTGAGTATTAACACTATGTCAGAGACACCTACCAATTCAGGTTATCCATTAACGGATTTTCGGAATTTAACTAATCCAATTATTGACGTAAGAAGTCCTTTAGAATTTTCACAAGGTCATTGGCCAGGTGCTATAAACATTCCTTTATTTTCAGATAAAGAAAGAGAGTTAATTGGAAAAAGCTACAAGAAGGAGAGTCGATTAAAGGCAATAATGAATGGTTTAAAAGTAATCTTGCCAAAGGCAGGAAAGATTTTAGAAGTAATCCAAGAAACAACTAATAAACAAAATGATGTAACCATAGCTTTGAGAATATATTGCTGGCGAGGAGGCCTTAGATCTAGATCATTTGCTTGGCTAGCAAGAACAATAGGCTTTAGAACTTATGTGTTAGAGGGTGGTTACAAAAGCTATAGGAAATGGGTTCTAAATCAATTTGAAGCTGATTTACCAATAAGACTTTTAGGTGGCAAAACTGGAACAGGAAAAACAGATCTACTCAATTGCATTAGATCTGAAGCTATTCATGTAATCAATTTGGAGGGAATTGCTAATCATAGAGGAAGTACTTTTGGTGCATTAGGCCTGGGGAATCAACCATCAACTCAACAATTTGAAAATATTCTCGCAGAGTCTATAAATAAGTTTCAGGAAAGTAATTCTAATGAGATCTGGTTAGAGGCCGAAAGTTCTAATCTAGGGAAATGTCGAATACCAAATAGCTTGTATAAACAAATGAAAGAAGCACCAATCCTTGAGATAGTTAGGACGGATGATGAACGCGTAGATAATTTAGTCAATGTTTATAGTCAAAATTCTCAATCTGAACTTAAAGATGCTGTACACAGAATATGCAAAAGGTTAGGGCCGCAAAGAACAAAAGAGGCACTAGTGGCAATTGATAAAAAAGAGTGGTCAAATGCCTGTAGAGCTATGCTAGATTATTATGATAAATGCTATGAATATGAGCTTGAAAAAACAAAAAATATAAACTCAGTTGACTTGAGTGGCTTGAGCTTGCAATCTTCTTTAAATAAAATTTTCAATGAGAGCCTCAATCCATTATAGTTTTAAACAAGGATAATTTTTTAATTAAGTAATTAGTTAAAATGAGAAATTTAAATAAAAATGTAGCAATTCAATTTATAAAAGGAACTGATGAAAAGGATCATCCTGAAATATCTTTATTTAGAGATCTTGATGGCAAAAAAGGGCAGGCAATATATAAATTTTCAAATCCTTCAACAATAACAATAGAAAATTTTAAAACAATACACAAAATGTATCTGATTGACGAAGAAGGTGAACTATCAACAAGAAAACTAGATCTATCTATTTGTGGAAATGAAATTAAAGAAGTTAAGTCAATATATAACTGGAAATCAGAAAAAGAATTTAAAAGATTTATGCGTTTTGCAGAGAGATACGAAAATTCTCTCGATAAAAATTAAATATTTAATTTGAAACCAACTACCTTACTATCAATTTCAGCATTCATTATTTCCATATTAATATTTTGGAGCTTAAAAGAAATACTGATACTATTTTTTGCATCGATAATTATAGCGATGGCTATATGTAGCATGACAGGAAAAATTAGAGATTTTGTTAATATCCCTAGATGGTCAGCCTTTGGCATAACTTTAATATCTATAATCCTAATTTCAAGCATTTCAATAGTATTAATAATACCACAATTTACAAGTGAATTCCAAGAGTTAATTAATCAGATACCATCAGCAGCAAGTAAGTTATGGGAAATCATAATAAATACATTTTTCAATATAACAGAGGTTTTATATAAAGATAATATTCCAAATTTAGCTGATAGATCTATATTAGCGACTAAGCTTAGTATCATTCCTGACGGTACAAATCTGGCAACTGGAGTAACAGATAGCATCACAAAGCTTATAAGCTTGGCAAGTAATGTTGGGGTAGGGATTCTTCAATTGCTTTTCATAATCTCTGTTAGCTTAATGATAGCTATACAGCCAAATTCTTACAGAGAGTTAGCCATCTTATTAATACCATCATTTTACAGAAGACGTGCAAGAACTATCCTATTAAAATGTGGAAATGCACTAAGTAGTTGGATGGCTGGTGTTGTACTGAGTTCAATATGTGTAGCAATACTAGCTTCTATTGGACTTTATTTATTAGGAATAAAACTAGTAATTGCAAATGCTTTAATTGCAGGTGTTTTAAATGTAATACCAAATGTAGGTCCAACAATAAGTACTATTTTTCCCATGTCTGTTGCTTTACTAGATACTCCATGGAAATCTCTTGCTGTTCTTGGGTTATACATAGTAATACAGAATATTGAAAGCTATGTAATAACTCCCTCAATAATGCAAAAACAAGTCAAATTACTCCCAGGTTTAACAATTACTGCTCAGTTTATATTCACTATAGTATTTGGACCAGTGGGCCTTTTATTAGCTATTCCCATGGCAGTCGTAATTCAGGTTTTCGTTAAAGAAATAATTATTAATGACATATTAGATAAAAATTATTTCTCAAATTAAAACCAAGAAAAGATGGAAGAATCATCTATCAGGATTCCCAAGGATCAGTCGAAGGAATATGTTCATTGGTAGTTTCAGGCAAATTTACTTTATTCAAATTAATCCATTCACACCACTCTGAATTAAGCAACCAAGCCTGGTATTAACTTTTAGGTCCATCATCGATCAATTTGATTTGATAGGATTGCAAATCTCTCCATTTTTTGTACTCAATTTTCCAATTTTCTTCACTCATTTGCTCAATTGATTAATTATCTACATTTTGCTTGTAGCTTATTTTATTTGCAAATGTGTATCAATAACTCTAAATAAAAAGATTAATATAAAATAAATTAATCCTATCTTTTATCTAAAAATTTTGAGCGCTATCAATCATCAAACTCTGGTTTAGGTTTCTTTTTAACTTTACCTGAAAGTAATTGATGTAGAGCATCTAAAGAATTGTAGACCTCTTTAAGCTCAGATAACTCAGGCAACAAGCCATACTGGCCAAGCATCTGATCCAAATCACGAAGTTCTTGCCTGATATAACGCAAATGAGAACTAACTTCCTCTCTCTTGCTGGTGGACATTATAAAATAGATTGATTGCTACTAAGCATTAACTTTAACCCAAGATAAGTATATAAAGCCTATACAAATTCACAAAATTTATAAACCCTGAAGTTGCAACCAAAATACCAAGCAAATTAATTACTAAAATTTTTATAAGTTATTATTTACAAAAATAATAAAAGAGATCCTCACACTCAAAAATAAAGCACAAATAATTCAAGAGCACATAAAAAAAGACTACTGCTTTGTAAAAAAATAAAAAATAAGCTATACCATTTCAAAGATATGGGCAAATATATATATATGGATAAACAAACAAGAAAAGACCTCAACATGAGGCTAGGAAATCTAATACTGGCCATATTCCTTGCTACTGTCCCCACAGCCATAACTTATGGCACTCTTAGTATCCATGGGCTAAATATATGTAGGAATCTAAGCAGTAATGCAACTCCTTCAAACAAAATCAAAGAGAAATGTGATGAGGCAGCATGGGATACTACTAAAAGTTATATTATTTTAATTGGTTTTTTCATTACTTTACCCACTTGGATGTGGTTCTACTTATCAATGAAAAAAAAAGAAATTAACCGCAAGTGATTTAAACATTACTGGGAAGATAAGAAACTAGAGAAGGGAAATACAAATGTTTGACGACGTTTGATAGATTTTAGATCTTCTTTCTTTATAGAAGAGGGAGAATCATTCACCATTTTCTGATTATTAAGGAAAGTAATGAAAGAAGGTTTTGAATTTAATATCTCTTTTATTAAGTAATCGGCTGAAAACATACCTGGGCCAAGCAAAATTATTGAAAATGCGGCTGCAAAATAAAGTGCTAAAAGTTCTAACAGGTAGATGTTAAAACCAGAAGTAACTATGGCGTGATAAATAGCAACGCTCATAGTACCAAGTATGGCTGTAGCTCCAAGCCTGGTTCCTAGGCCAAGAATTAGCAACCAACTACCTACAATTTCAGACCCGGCCGCCAAGTATGAGAGGGTTACTGGGAAGGGTAAATGAAGAGGACGAACAAAGGCATCTGCAAAATTATTTATATCATTTAATTTTTCAAATCCATGATGGATAAGCAAAGAGCCTGTAAAAACTCTCAATACCAGAAAAGCGAAATCATTAAATATTGATTTATAAAAAATCGAATTAAGCAATTTGACCTAAATAATTACATGGACTTTAGTTGTAGCAGAGCATAAAGCGTGGATAGAAAAGACAGAGACATCCCATATGAGCATTAATACTCATATGGGATGTCTCTTGTGTCTGCTCTTCGCAGTAAATTAATCAGAGTGGACTTTGGAATAAATATCCCGCATCCCATTTAAATAAAAAACTTTAATTAAGCGTTTTAATCTTTTAAGCATAAAAAATTAAAAAATAATGCAGTGAAAAGTATTAATACTCACAAAAGAATCAAGATCAATTTAGTAATATTGTTAAATACGCTAATAAAATGTGAGTACATCTCTACTTACTGCAACTGCTGCCGTAGGTTTAATAGCTGTGGCCATTCCAGCATTGATTGCCTCTCTTGGTTAGAAATACATTTTTTTGATTATTAATTTACAAATTAATAAAAAGTTAATTAAAAAAAAACTATTATTAAGCTATTGAATTTCCTGCTATCCAGCCACTAGTCCAACAATGCTGAAAATTAAACCCACCTGTAATACCATCAATATCTAATACCTCACCAGCAAAAAACAAACCCTTACATATTTTACTTTCCATGGTTTTGAAATTGATTTCTTTAAGTGAAACTCCACCTGCAGTGACAAACTCTTCGCCAAAAGGACCGCGACTAACAACTTTACATTTTGTTCTTACTAAACATTGGACTAAAGCCCCCTTTTCATATTTAGATAAATCAGCCCATCTTAATTGACTATCAAAATTCAAGCTCAAAATAAGTGCTTTCCATAAGCTTCTAGGCAACTGATTAAAAGGCTTGCTGTTTAATATAAACTTCTTACCATTTTCTAATTTAAATAAATCAATTATTGAACGAACCTCATTCTCACTCTTATGAAGCCAATTTATTCTTAAATCACCATTGTAATTATTAGCATATAAATTTCTTGCACTAAAAGCAGAGAGACGCAAAATAACAGGACCACTGAAACCTTTATGAGTTATTAATATGGATCCTCTTTCAACATGTTTATTTTTACCAACAGTAAGTTTTGCTTGAACATTTAAAGTTATACCTGCACATGATTTTAATGGATTCTCAGAAGTAGAAAAAGAAAAAAGTGATGGAACAGGTTGAATTATTGTATGCCCTAAACCCTTTGCTAATCTACGTCCACTAGGATGCCCACCGGTACAAATTAAAATATTTTTTGCTTTTAAATAATTACCTCCTTTGATTAATACATCAAAGTATTCATTTTTTTTGCTTATTTGTTTTACATGAGAATTGGTAAATACTTTTACACCAGATTTCATTGCAAAATCTGTTAAACATTTTATTACATCTTCTGAAGAGTCAGAGCTAGGAAAAATCCTTCCATCATTCTCTACTTTTAGGCTAAGTCCACGTTTTTGAAACCAATCAAAAGCTTCTCTTGTAGAGAATCTATTAAATAAGCCTATTAATTGCTTTTCTCCTCTTGGATAATTAGTTACTAAATTAGAAATATCCCAACATGAGTTAGTTAAATTACATCTGCCACCACCACTAATTCTAACTTTCTCAAGTACTTTTGTAGTGCCTTCTAAAATCACAACAGATCGAACTCCATTACTTATAGCTGTAATTGCACTCATAAATCCTGAGGCTCCTCCACCAATAATGACAAGATCTGAAATCATCAAATAATCAACTTCAAATGAATTCTATTTTAATGTAATAATATATTAATAATTAATTTTTTTACTTTTATCTATTGAGGTAAAGATAAATTATAAAGCTTACATAAGAATGATATTTAGTTAAAAGAAAGAGAAAAAGATTTTATATAGAACTATATTGTCTTGATACCCAGTTCAAATTTTAATTTAGTTCTTTTTTGCTGTATCTTTTCCACATATTAAAAAAAAATATGGCTGGACCAAAAAGAGATGAAGCCAAATCGATTCTCTCCTATGTCAGACAAGAGCTTAGATACATGGACGAGGATCTCAGAAATGACGGTTTATTGCCAGAATTATCTTCATTAAGATCAGTATATGAGCAACTTTCAACATTACTAGAGCTTTCTGATGGTAGAAGAAAAAAGAAAGAGAAACCAGAATTTCCTGAAGACAAAAAGAAATTTTAAAAAACTTCTATTGAATTAGACATTTTTTTAAATCTTTTGCAAAAGCTCAAGTTCATAAGAATTATTTAACTGTATTTTTGGTTTTTCTTAGAAGAGATCGACAATAGTCTATTGTGTTAAAAAATACTCACCATTCAAACTCAAAAAATAGCTTTTTCATAAATGAAACCAATGCCTAATAAACTTATAATTTCTGGCGGTGAATCAAATCTTCTAAACCCTATAAATCACATTAGATTTTGGGAAAAAGGAGAAATGGCTTACTCTGCAATAAAAAAAATAAACGAGCTTAAAGCTAATAATGAATTAGAAAAGGCTCAATTAATTCTTACAGAATGGATTTTTTAGATGATCAATTTATTCGTCAAGAAATAAACAAATTTTTGAATTCAACCAAGAGATAAAGTAAATTAAATTTTTACATACTCAGGTATGCCCTCCCTCAGAAAAAGGATTGGCTATCTTCCTTCAACGATTAGTCAAAAGATAATAACCAAACTCGCAAAGAAAGAAAAACTAAGTCAATCTAAAGTAGTAGGAATATTGGTAGAAGAAGCATTGATGGCAAGAGGTGAATTTGACACTAAAGAAAAAAATTACTTAATTAATAAGAGCAGGTATGGCAAACAAAATAGTTTGAATAATACATCTTTTACATACAATGATCTGGATGAATTGATCTCAGATAAAGGTATTACTTACAACAAAGAAAAATACAAGCATAAATCAGATATTTTTTTTTCAGAAAATCATGAAGCTTACAATCGAGAATTATTTGAGGAATTCAAACAATTTATCCTTTTCCAAAAGATGAAAGAAGAAGAAAAAGAAGAAGAAAAGTAATAAATATTTTGTTTAAATAGATTTAATAGAATCTTTAACCGTTTGATAAGAATAAATGAGTTAGTCATTCGAAAAGAATGTAGAGATCAACAAAAACCACGCATCAATCAAGTATTTGCACTAGAAAGTATTCATATTCGTTCTTCTAAGGATTACCCAACAAGTTTTTTTTATAAGAAATTTTAAATATAAAACATGACATCAACAACAACACGCCCAAAATCAAACTCATCGAGTCTACTTGAAGAAGCTTTAAATCAACCACCGATTGGTGAAACAGCTAATTTCGCCTGGAACGCAACTCCGCTTGGTATTGCAGCAATTTACAAAGGAATTTCCCCCTCAAAACCACCTTATGAGCAAGCAATTAAAGAGGGAGAGGAATTATCAATGGATTTAAGTCGAGAAGAAAAGGAGTTTCATCTAACTCAAAAAGGTTTAGCTTTAATTTTTTACTCTTAAATATAAATTAAGAAGCAAAAATCAATAAAATTTAATTCAGATAAAAATATTTAAAAAGCTATTAACTGTCTTCTACAGATGAATCTATTACCCACTCATCACTTAATCCAAGAAGAACAAGAGCTTTGTCCTCCCAATCTGTATCAATAGACCAATCATAAGGAACTTCAAAAGTCAATAAGATTTCATTTTTACTCTTATTGTAAGTTTTTCTATTTGGGAAGGTTTTATTAAGTAAATTATTTTCAGGTTGAAACATATCATCTTTAGTAACATTTTCTACGTATCCTAATCTTTTGATTTTTTCTTCAAATTTAAGTTCCAATCTTACATTAAAACAATGTGCATCATCCCAGTCTGAATAGTGAGAGAAGTATTTATCCCAAGAATTAGACATATGTTATATGCAACAATTTAAATTTAATTTAAAAAAAAGCTAAATTAAAAAAATGTCATGCAATAGTAAAAACACTATACAAATTGGAATACTCTTAGTTGTAACATCTATAGAAAAATTAACTAGGAATTTATAAAGTATTTTTCTAATTGGTAAAGGTAAGAAAATTAAAATCATTTAGAACCCAGGTTCCCAAAGTAAGTAGACCAAAACCAGCAACAAACATCATCAGAGCTGCAAGCTTATATCTCGTAGCCTCAGACCCTCTTCTCAACAAAAAAGTTTCAGCAGCAAAAGAATTTGTTTGGGGGATGACTTTTTGAAGATTTTTGTTTCTTGAGGAAAACATCTTTAATGATCAAATATCTTTAAATTAATCGAAATTCTCGTCGACCGCGAAAAATTCAAAAGCAATAGATTTTTCTAGAAAAACACAACTTCAGCAAAGGTGTAACACCGAATTAATGAAATGTATTGGAATCAGTAGGGCAGGAAGGGGATATCCGGTGGAAAAAAAGAAGAAGTAAACAATAAGTAATCAGTAAAAAAAATGACGAAAAACTTACAGAAAACACAAACACCAGCAGCTCATCGATCACCAGAAAGGACTAGAGAGGAAAGTGCTTTACAATAGTTTACAGTAGCGTTACAATACTTAATACAGGGTAACGGTTGAGTTCTTTTCATAATGCAAAGAATCCATCTCAGCAAAATTTACTCAAATAAAACCAAAATTTTTGCAAATAACACAATGGAAATGAATCCTTTTAAGCCATTAATTCAATTTTACAAGGGGTTGTACGCGAGACAGATTTCATTAAGCAAATTCTATTTAAAAGTACTCTCAGTTAAAGCTACAACATAAAAATTTTAAAATATTTTAATTATAAAATATGCTGTAATTTAAATACTTGAATTTGAACTTCTACGAATAAATTAATTCAATAAATTAAACCAGACACATTTCTAAAAATATATAAGATTTAGATCTTAAACAAATTTTTTATTTGCTCCAACTGATGGTCTGTTGATATATTATTTTCAATTATTGGGCAAATATTGTAGTCATTATATATTTTAAATAATTCATTAACTATCTTATTAGCATAGTCTTCTGATTCTAAAAATTCCATAGAGCAATAGACTCCTTTCCATGGCCTAAATTTAAATCTAGCAAGAAATTGTTTTGATGGGAGAAGAATGCTTCCATACAAATTGATTTTGTTTAATTTAGAATTACCTTGTAGCGCTGATTCTATTAAATTGTTCAAGACTCCCATTCTCCTTTTTAAAAGACTAAGGTCAGTGCCAAATTGAATCCAAACAGAGGTAACAAGGCCGGACTTAAGTTTTTGATCTAATCTGATTCTTTCCTCTTTAAATAAATGACTTGGAAGATATGGATTAAAGGCTACTCCTAACGAAAAATCATTATAAGAAAATAAAGCATTATTCCTTGCCAAAAATAAAGCCTTTACTGAATCTAATGTTGCTCTTTTTTGTGAACCAGAAATAAGTAGAACCTCTTTGCATCCATACTTCTTTATAAGCAGAAGAAACTCATAAAATGCATTCTGAGTATCAAGCCAATTCCTTCTAAATTCATGAAGAATACTAAAATGAGGAATAATATCAATATTTCTAAATTCATCTCTTGATAGCTTAATTGCGTTTAACAAGAAATCCTTTTTTAAACTATTTTTACAAGGAATATTGATTTTAGTAAGATTATTTCTCTGATAAAAGTAAAGAATATTTCGAAGTTCTTGATAAGTTTTAAACGATATCTCAAATCTAATTGTAGATAAATCAAATAGGCTATTATTCATTTTCACATTTAAAATATTTATAATTAAAATAATATACTAACATATTAAGTAGATTGAATAAAACATTAATAAAGGAATAATTATATTAGAAATAGATTAAATTAATTTCTCAACCACTTGCATATCGCTTTACTTTCACTCTCTATCTCATCTAGAGAACGATAATAATAATCATTCCATGAATCATATGGTACGCCAGTAAAAATCATTAAATTTAGGGGATATTCATCAGAGTCTGAACATTTTCGAAAATCATCTCTAAACAAAAATGTAGGCTTACCTAAAGCAATAGCAGCTCCAAGTTCAACCATCACACCCTCGTCAGGAGGAGTGCCATTAACTATTGCAAACAAAGCATCAGAATTACGCAAATCATTAAAGTTCGATATTGCAATCTTATTAGCCCAACCAGGCAAGGAAAAATTTATATCGCTATTGCGGGCGAAAGGTTCAATAACTCTCGTGCCCATACTCTCAAGCTTGGCTATAAATTCAGGAAGTAGCTTGTCTCTCCACTGTCTAGAAAAACCATAAGGAGAGGCCAGATAAATAGATCTTTTTAACATTGTAATTGGTCGAAGATAGATATATAAAAGCTTATGATAATAAGCTAAACAATTTTCATTAATATAGACTTAATTCTATATGAAACTAATTTTTTATACTATTTAAATTTATAAAATCTTGTTGATCTTCAGAAAAACGTTCATGAGCATCTTTCACTAATAAAAGAGATAAATCTTTTACATTAACAATAAAATTTTTTTGATTTAAATACATTTTATTAATCACTTCTTTAATCTCTATTTTAAAAGGTGTATTAAAAATAAGGATAGTTATAGTCCAACCACCTACTAATGATGAAAATATCACAATCAATTTAAAGATTTTATGAAAAGTAGTGAACAATTTATAAAATAATAAATAACAGACTTATATTAACTTATTTAGCCGGTAATGTACATTAAAAAAGAGCAGAAAAGCGGGATCAATAAAATTATAAAGTAAAAGACGGTGTTTAAGCAGTCTGGAATTGTTCTAATTTAAATTCTACCCAATTCGACTCAATCAATTGCTTCCAGGTCTTTAGTGAGTCTTTCCTTGTGGCCTTTCTTCTGCTTTTGAACTCCATCGGTTTGCCGTTGGCTTTAACAGCCCACATATCAATCGTAAAATCTGAGGCGATTTGATCTTGAGATAACTGCTTATAGTCAAAATGAATCGCCCATTTATTATGAGGATCTATAAGCCAACCAGTAGGGGCATCTATGCTGTCTACTTTTGTCATCAAAATATAAAGTCTTAATTTTGTTTTTAATTAAAAAAACACCTTTCGTCAAGTCCAAGAATCTAAAGCGAAGTTAAAGAAATATTTATATCAGATGACAAAGGTTAGTCCATATAGAAATACTGAATAATAAAAAACGGTAAAGTTTACTAAAATATTATTTAAAAATTCAAAAGCTACTTAAAAAAGTTCCTTACATAACAACTAAAAATATTTTAGTTTAAATATTAATTAACAAAAATAATTAACTACCTCTAAATAAACATATTTATATAAATATTTAGTAAATAATAGATTAAACTATTCTAAAAATAAGAACTTAAAAAAATAATTATTTAAAAAAGCAGAAAGAAGATTATTATTTCAAAATAATAGTTATAATATATTTTAATACCACCAACAACAACATAAAATGTCCTATGAAGCTGGCAGTACAGAATGTAGAGGCTTGATCGAGGCAAAAGAAAACCTCATCAAGGAAATGAACTCACTAGGATCCATAAAAAATCTGGATCATATTCAACAAACATTGCGCGATGTATATAATGAATTAGAAAAACTGCATGAATCTAGAAGAATAAAAGAATCAAATAATATTAATTAGCCCATAATTTTTACTTTATTCTTTTTATTGAACGAAAAGTAAAAAAGCCCTCTAATCAAATACTTTTTGTTTTTTATAAATATAATTAATGAGTTGATGCTTTACTTACTTACTTAAGATATAAATATTGGTAAAATAGATATCCTTAAAGGAAAGTAGCATATAAAATATTATATAACTCTTATCATAAGAAGATGTAGAATGATAGAATTAATAAAAAGAATTTACTTATATGTCTCACAACGATATTGATATATCAAAGATAGAGGAACTTGATCGATTAAGATCTGCTCCAAATCTAAGCGAAAAACAATATAAATTACTATTAACACAATTTAAAAATATGATTTATAAAGCAGATTGGTTAACCATAGGAGTAATGTCTCCTACATTGGATAAAGGACTCAATGCAATAAGAAAAATAGAAGAAAAGTTTAAATATAATAAGATGAAATGTATGACGTTACCATCCTCAAAGGGGCCGATTTTTATAAAGGGCAATCAAAAAACAGGTGAAATACATGCCAGATTAGAATATGGATTGGGAGAAGGTATACTAATTACTATGCATAATTTTGATAATTCATTATTATCAAAAACGATTGGACCTTTTCCATTAGATTTTTTTAATTAAAAATATTTATTCACTATTCATAATGTCATTCGTTACTTTCAATAACCTCATGCATAATCTAAAAATCATAAAGAATGCTAATATAAGAAATAAATGCTATTCTAATTTAGCTTAAGCAGAATCTTTCTATGAAGTACTAGAAAACAATCTAGTGATAAATAAAGCAAATCAACTATTTGCACTAATAAACCTAATATAAAAAACTTGATACATACTACTTTTATGATAAATGGATATGGAAAGAGCTAAATTTTATCAATCAGGAGATGGCTCCTATTTTTATACAGCAGATGATGCTTCTAAGTGGGACCTTTTAGATAGAATTGGGCAATTAAATCTACTTCATGTATTAAAAAAAGAGTGGGAACCTGAAGAATCAAGTCAAAGTAAATTAAGGAAAGTTCTTCAAGAACTAAATATTGATGAATTTGAAGATTTCATGGCTGACATACTTGGAATATGCGAATCCTTCGAAGAAATGGTATATGAATTTGAAGGTAACATAAATTTAAGTCCTGAATACTTAGAAAGAGTTTATCCAGATGAAAAGGAAAGTCTTAAAAAATTAAAAAAACAGATAAAAGAGCATAAAGAATGGAAAGAAAAACATCAGGCCTCTTATTCCTTTTTAACAAAAAAGCATCTAGAAAAGAATGAAACAGATAGCAACGAAAACTTTTAAATAGAAATTAAATATATTCAAATCATTGTTAAAGAAATAAGAAGAGTTATTGGATAAAAAATATATTCAGGTTCCAGGTTCTTCTAATTTGATACCAATTTCTTCTATTTTATTTTTAATCTCGGTAGATCTAATCTTATCTCCAACTGCCTGGGAAACTGCTAAGGCAAACTCTAATTTCTCAAGCTGATGATCATTGTCTAATGTCGAATGCATCACTGTGATTTTTATATTATTATTACATTAATAATAGGTAACTGTGGAATCTTTCCTTATTAGCATGAGATTTAGAAAATTAATTGATTAATGACTTAATTATAAATATAAAGCTAGGGAATAAATAAAATCAATATGTCAAGAAATCTTAGTTTCATACTGAAAGTCGAAGATTGAAATTACGTTATCAAGAAAAAAACAAAAGACCTAATTAAAACGGCCGCAAAAGTTGATAGTGGCCACTTCCGACCAGATCAAATAAGAATAAAGTGATTTTACCTACACAACAAAGAGAAAAATCTATTATAGTTTTAACAAATGTTAACAAATGAACCTGTTTGTTTTCTTCCTTCCTCTCTTAATGACATAAAAATTGTCTCGAGAAAGTAAGTCTCTCACTCCTTACTCAACTCAATGAGGAAAGTCTCCAAGTATCTCAAAACATCAAATTTACATACATCCAATGACTTCTACCAATCCAAAATCAAAAAACTTGATAGATAGAGAGGTGGTCAACGAAATGATTGAGAACGCTATAAGAAGACATAACAGAAGATCCACAATCATCTCTGCAATACTAGGATGGATACTTATCGGAGGGTATTCCTTTGGTTTATTTCATGTAGTACAAAATATCTGAAGAATATAAAAATATAATTTAAGTAAAAAATACTCCTTAATCAATATAAAAAAGTTCCATATAATAAACTGATTTAAATTGTCTTAATCAATCAATTTATATGGGGCCTTTGCTAAAAACATTTCACAAAATTAATTAATTTTACTCCATTTGTCTTGGTATGGAAGCTGATAGTCTTCTTTGTTCATTGGGATCCAACTCCAATCTGCACAAATTGCGATTTGATAGCCAATTACATAAATAGCTAGAGCAGCATTAAATAGGTTTACATGTGAAAGAGGAGTATCCATAGTTTATAGTTTAATTAATGTATTATAGCTAATTAAATTTAATTACAAAACATCCAGTAGAAAAAGTGACCTAATTAATCATCTTAATAGGGGAGAACAAATATTCAACAATTAATAATACTTATGTAGCACAATATCAAACTTATAAAAAGAATAATTCTATTTCTCAAAATCATATATCTAATTATTTTTCAGAATTGGTACAGTAGGATGGTCAGACGGATCATCATTTAGAATAGGAGCACATACTTGACGACAAGACATTCCCTGCTCATCTTCTATACAAACTTCTAAACATTCAAAATATCTGTCCTGAGCTGTTTTCATATTTTGTAGAATTAGCAGTAACTAAACATACTATTTAACGTTTGTTTTTCTTGATAAATTAACAAAACTTTTTTAGGTAAATGCACTTACTAACGGTCTTTTAAATGAAATAGTATCTCTGAAGATTTTTTATTTGCATCACAAGCTAATACACACTGTGTTAATTCCTTATTAGCAAGAAGTTCTAGTATCCTTGCCATATCAATGGAAGACAGCTCTCCATCAGAACTCCATTTTAAAGTAGTTTTTCTTTGAATGGGTTTGTTCATGTCCCTCCAATAAAACTTGTGTACAATTAGCATAGATTTAGTTATTACTTATTTATTTTTTAGATTTTTTTTATTTTCTATGATATTCTTAGGTATAAATTACAAACAACCTTAAAAATATAATAAGGAATATTACCTATTGATTTTCTTCTTTAACTATCTAGGTATTTCTTATACTTGTATAAAGATCATTTTATTAATCAAATACTTAAAAATTATATATAAGGAACAAATAAATATATTAAGTCATTTGTGGTTAAATTAAGTAAATTATTATAAAGCAATTAATTTTTTGATTTTCACCTTTAAATCAAGAAATTATATTATTCTATTAGAAATTTGTGACTAAATTTATAATAGAAAACTAACTCGCAGATGAAAAATTTAGGTTATCAAAAGTTGATTTATTGTCTTGATTCTTTGATGGCTTACTTTTAATGTCTTTTATGAAGAATTTAGCAAATTGCTGAGTTTTGTTATTTTGCATAGTGAACTGTACTGTCAACTAAAGAGTATTTATTCGCTCTATTTTTAGAACAAATATCTTTTACTATAGCCAATTCATACGAATAACGTGAGTGAAAACCGAACAAGCTATCTTTATAAAAAAAAGCAATTTAATTTTTCTTTTTTTAAAAGGGATGTAATTTCACATATAAGGATAAGAAAGAAATTCATAATTAAAGATACCCATAAAACCAATCAAAAAATTTTTCTATATTAAATTAATAAATAATATATATATGGATTTATATATAGTTCTAATTAGCTGATCTAGTCCAAGTTTTGGCACGTTTTCCCTTTTTCTCGCCTTTCAAGATAAAAACCATTAGCAAAGGTGCTATCCCCATCAATGGGACAACAAGATTCATGGCATAGTTATGCGTTTCTTCCATATCAAATCAAAAAGACTTTATTATTCTAATTAATTTATATTATGTGTTAATGCGTAAAAATTCTTATTCCAAAAGACCTATAGTAAAACATCTTCAAACGTAAATTTTTAAACCATATATTTTCCTACATTTTTTATTATAAATAGATAATATAATAGAACAAATTTTACCTATATAAAATATGAGTGATGTTTTTTTTAAGCTTCAATACCTATCTCCAACTGGTTTGATAGGTTTTTGGGTACTTTTTATTGGATTGCTTTTTACAGGTTTTATGTTTTATTTTGTCTTTTTCAGACTCAATGAGGATGATGATTCATATAAAGATAGACAAAGAAAAAGACTAGAAAAAAAGAAGCAGAAGGAGAGAATAGCAAGACTATATCCCAAAGGAAATTAAACTTATTTCTTGAAATTTATTAATTACTGATTTTTTATTTTATAAATATTTATAATACGGTTTACCTCAAAAAAATTATATAGATAAATATCAAGCAATATTTATTGATCTATCCTATTTTACGGGGATTTGAAATAGATATTTTTAAAATTGTATTAGGAGTCTATCAAATATGATTTGAACCACTAAAGTATATGGGAATGAGTTTTCAAGGCAACGAAGAAGACTTACTATTACATCTCGTTTTCCTTCGGATGGTTTTTATTTTTTGGGACAATAAAAAGAGATAATAGAAGAAAGAGAAAAAATGGCTTGTAATTAAGGCAAGCCTGTTTTAATTAAACCTATGGCTTCGAATCAAGCAAACCCTAGTATTAATCTGAATAAGCAGGCCTCGCTTTCTACTTCAGGGGACCAAGTTCCCGCAGCATTATCATTAATGATCGACTCAATGACGAGCATGATAGAGAGAGCTAAAACAGACATTGAAAACGTTGATCAACGCGCTAGAGCTGATCTTGAGAACCTTGATCAAAGGGCCCGGAAAGATGTTGCACTCATAGATCAAAGAGCAAGAGAGGATTTACAAAAAGTCGATAAAAAAGCCAGAAAAGATATAGCAATTCTTGATAAAAGAGCAAGAGAAGATCATGAACTATTAAGGAAGGTCCGCAGAGCTAAAGGTCTAAACTAATTAATAAAAATTTAAAAGGGCCTATTGGCACCACCAGTAAACAAGAGATTATTATTTATCAAATAACCCAGTTATAGCAATGAGTTAAGGAGGTAGTACCGCTTTGCCGTAAGACCCAAGAAGCATCGACCTGGAATAACCAGAAGGGGATTCAAAGTGAAGCTTCGTTTCCAGAACATGCTGGTATACGTTACTTTCACGACAGCTTCCCCATATCGAATGAGAGTCAGATCAGAGCACTTGAAAAGGCAAATACCAACAAAGCAGTACTAATGACCAATTTAAACAAAATACCATCATAATGTAGGCCAAATAGATCTTATGGTTTTTAAAATATCCAATGCTTCCTGTTTTCTAGACACAGTATCTTTATTATTCAAGATATAAGTTACATGGCCTAGCTTCCTACCTTTTTTTTCTTCTTCTTTTTCATACCAATACACATTCAAGCCTGGGATTCTCCTTAGATCGTCCAACCTTTGGGTAAGTGTTATTGGATAGTCACTTCGCAAACCTAATAAGTTTGCCATTAAAGCGCCATTAACCAGCATTTCAGGCATGGGAACATTAATACCCGATGTGATACATATTTGTTGATCAAACTGACTACTGCTACAAGCATCTATGGAAAAATGACCTGAGTTATGAGTTCTTGGAGCTATTTCATTTACAAGTA
>MDTG01286085.1_pt1 | contig 19730 bp, 4 predicted proteins | sample 811421 | NCBI WGS metagenome assembly MDTG01 (sample SAMN05326645, study PRJNA326480) | marine metagenome | isolation source: seawater | place: Pacific Ocean: South East | collected 2011
CCTGCCCGCAGCCGAGCTCGGCCAGGAGCGAGAGGGTCCGGTCCGGGCTGGCGCTGAGCCAGCTCGAGCGGAGGCGGAAGGCGTCGACGGCGGGCGCCAGGGCGCCGCGCATCAGCTCGACCTCGGCCGCGCGCAGGGTCACGTGGGCGCTCAGGGCCGGCTCGCTCAGCTCGCGGGCCAGGGCGCGGGCGCGACGGACGGCGCGCAGGCCGCGGCTGCCCTCGCCCTCGCTGGCGAGCAGGCGGGCCTGGTCAGCCAGGGCCAGCGCCTCGAGGCGGGGCTGCTTCTGCTCGCGGGCGCGGAGCACGGTCTTGTCGAGCAGCTCGCGGGCGCGCTCGATCTCGCCGGCGTCGGCGTGCACGACCGCGCGGCCCCAGGTGGCCTCGAGCTCGGTGCCCTTGTTGGCGATCTCCCAGCTGACGCGGATCGAGGCGTCGTAGCACATGGCCGAGCGCTTGAGCTGACCCGAGCGGCCGTAGGCCAGGCCGAGGTTCTTGAGCCCGAGCGCGTAGCCCTCGCGGTCGCCGTGGGTGTTCCAGAGCGTGGTCGCCTCGTTGAAGGCGGCCAGGGCGTCGTCGAGCTCGAGCGCCAGGAGGTGCATCCAGCCGACCGAGTTGAGCACCTGCGCCAGCTCGCGGGCCAGGCCCAGGCGGCGGGCCAGGTCGAGGGCCTCGTGCAGGCGACGGCGAGCCTCGATCCGCTGACCGAGCTTCTCGTGCGCCGAGCCGAGGGCGAGCAGGCAGCGCGCGATCGCGGCCTTGTCGTCCTCGGCGTTGGCGGCGGCGATCGCCTGCTCGCTGGCCTCGATCGCCCGCTCGTAGTCCTGACTGAGGAAGGCCACGTCGGCCAGGAGCTCCAGGCTCGCGACGCGGCTCTGGCGCCCGCCCTCGGCGCGCGCGTCGGCCTCGAGCGCGCGCTCGCAGTAGCCGAGCGCCTCGACGAAGCGGCCCTGCTGCTTGAAGGCGTTGGCCAGCGCGCGCAGGTAGCTCGCGATCTCGCGCCCGTCGCCCAGGTCCTCCTCGAAGGCCAGCGAGCGCTCCAGGTAGAGGATCGCCTCCTCGAGCCGGCCCTCCTCGAGGGTCAGGTCGCCCAGGCCCAGCAGGCTGGCGCCGATCCCCTTGCCGTATTCGAGCCGCTCGGCCTGCTTGAGGGCCTCGAAGAAGTAGCGCTTGGCGTCCTCGATCTCGGCCAGCTGCGCGTTGAGCGCGCCCAGGTGCGCCAGCGCGGCGACCTCGGCCTGCCCGTCGCCCAGCTCGCGGGCGACCTCCAGGCCCTCCAGCGTGCGGCTGCGGGCCTCGGCGATCCGCTCCAGGCGGGTCAGCTCGTGGACCAGGGCGCGCAGGACGGCCAGCTTCTCCTCGGCCAGCTCGCGGTAGCGCGGCTCGTCGTCCTTGCTCAGGGCGAGGTGGTCGTCGGCCACCCGCAGCGCGCGGGTGTAGAGCTCGGTGGCGCGCTCGCTGGCGCCGACGCCCACGGCGCTCTCGGCGGCCCGGCGCGCGGCGCGCACGGCGTCGATCCCGGCGCTGGCCTCGAGCAGGTGGTGAGCCAGCTCGGCCTCGCTCGCGCCGCCCTCGGCGCTGAGCGCGGCGGCGACCTTGGCGTGGCGCTGGGCGCGATCCGTGAGCGAGGTGTAGACGACCTCCCGCACGCGGGCGTGGGCCAGCTCCCAGGAGGAGCCCTTGGCGGTGCTGACGCGCTCGGTCAGGTGGCGGCGGGTCAGCTCGGCCAGCTCGCCCCGGATCGCGGCCTCGCTCTGGCCGGTCAGGCGCGAGAGCAGGGCGGGCGGGGCGGCGCGGTCGATCACGGCCAGCCACTCAAGGAGCGGGCGCTGGGGCAGGCGCGCCAGGCGGCTCTCGACCAGGTCGCGCACGTGGCGGGGCAGCTCGGTCGAGTCGAGGCGGGCGGGGTCGAGGCGCCACAGGCCGCGGGTCCGGTCGACCACGCCGCGCTCGACGAGCTCCTCCATCAGCAGCTCGACGAAGAGCGGGTTGCCCTTGGTCTCCTCCATCACGCGGTCGACGAAGCGCCGCGGCACGTTGGGGACGCCGAGCATGGAGCGGATCAGGTCGGCCGAGTCGTCGCTCGCGAGCGGCTCGAGGCGCAGCTCCTCGAAGAAGCGGTCGTGGCGGAGGGCGTCGAGCGCCTGGCCCAGCTCGGGGCCGCGGGTCTCCTCGGGGCGGTAGGTGCCGATCACGAAGAGCTGCGGGCGCTCGCTCGACTCGGGGTTGGCGCCCGAGAGGATCGCGACCAGGGTCCGGTAGATATGGCGCAGCAGCTCGAGGGTCTCCTCGCGAGCCCACTGCATGTCCTCGAGCGCGAGCACGATCGGGCGCTTGGTCGACTGCGCGATCAGGAACTCGGCCAGGGCGTCGACCATGCGCAGGCGCTCGATCCCGCGCGGGTCCTCGTCCTCGTCGCGGGCGGCGCCGAGCAGGTGGCTCACGGCCCAGCCGAGCTGGTCCATCTCGGCGCCCTCGAGCTGGGCGGCCTGCTGGAACACCGACACGAAGGGCTCGTAGCCGCGGGCCTGGTGCTTGCGGCAGGTGCCGCGCAGGAACATGGCGCCGCCGAGCTGGACCTGGCGGCGCAGCTCGTCGAGGAGGCGGGTCTTGCCGACGCCCGAGCCGCCGCGCAGGAAGACCATCAAAGCGGGCGCGATCTGCTCGGGGGGCAGCTCGGTGTCGCTGCGGCGGTCGCCGCCGCGGCGGCGCTCGCTCTTGCCGCCCCGGCGCGAGACCGCGAAGCGGGCGCGGCGGTCGAAGCGGCGCGGGTCGCGGTTCCAGGCCACGGGCCCCGTCGCGCGGCCGAAGGCCTCGCTCAGCCAGTCCAGCTCGCGCTCTCGCCCGACGAACTTGCCCGAGAGGACGTAGGCCTCCTTGGTCTCGCTGGTCTCGAACTCGAGCTCGGACCCGGTTGCCTTGGCCAGAGCCGCGATCACGGCGTTGGCGCTGGGGTAGCGGTCGCTGGGCTCCTTCTCGAGCAGCTTCAGGATCACGCCCTCGAGGGCGGCCGGCAGCTCGGGCACGCGGTCCCGCGGCGGACGGGGGCGATCCTCGAGGTGCTTCCTGGCCACCTCGTGAGGGGCCCCGTCGTAGGGCAGCTCACCCGTGACCAGCTCATAGAGCAGTACACCCAACGAATACAGATCGGCGCGCCGATCGACGCGCCGCCGGCGGATCACCTCGGGGGCCATGTAATGGGGGGTGCCAGCGATCTTGCCCTCTTCGGCGCCCACGAGGCCGAAGTCGCCCAGGCGGACGTTCTGCTCGTCGACGAGCAGGTTCTCGGGCTTGAGGTCGCGGTGAACGACGCCGCGGGTGTGGCAGTACTCCAGGCCGCGCAGGAGCGGGACGACGAGCTCCACGACGCGGGCCACGCTCAGGCGCTCGCCCTCGCCCTCGTCCAGGACCAGCTGGCGCAGGTTGCGCTGCCCGGCGTGGTAGCGGGAGGTGTAGTAGAGCTGGTCCTCGTCGGTCACGCCGAAGTCGAGGACTTGGATCAGGTTAGGGTGACGGAGGGTCGCCAGGACCTCGAACTCGCGCCGAAAACGGGCCACCTCGGCCTCGCCGCTGCGCTTGAGCTGCTTGAGAGCGACCTCTTGGCCGCCCTCGGCCAGGTCGCGGCAACGGAAGACGATGGCGCTCTCGCCCTCGCCCAGTCGCTCCACCACTTCGTATCGGCCGTGGTTCATACCTTCTCCCAGGGTTGTCACTACGCAAATTGCGTTCGACGGGGATGGCCCTGGGGGCGACGACCTAAGTCGCTACTTTCCAACACCTTCAACGGGGAGGGGCCTACAAGAGTTGATCCGTTTCCCGGAACTGAAACGAGAGATGCACCGCAAGGGTGGAACGAAGTTCCCGGCGGGCTCGACCTCGGTCCACCGGTCGCGGCCGGCCCCCCCCCTCCTCGCCTCCTCGCGGAGCTGAACGCCGACTCGGATCGGACACTCCCCCTGGCGCGAGCGTGAGTTAGAGCAATTGCTGGCACTTTCCAATTGCACCTGCCACACCTTTGCCGTGGTCGAAGGAGTCAATGCATGCGGTCGCTACTGACACACTCGTCAGTCACCCCCCACGTCAGCACTAGCCTCACTTCACGATCACACCCCTCCGGGCAGCACGGTGGCTGAGCAACAAGGTCAGCTGCAGCGGGTCAACATCTCGAGACTCAGGACTGGCGCCCTCGCGCTCTCATGCGCGGCGCTCATGATCCCGCTCCTCTGGGCGGCCCTGGCTCCGAGCGACGCCCCTCAGGACTCGATCCCCGCGCCGCAGCCCGAAGCGCGCGAGCCCACCGCGGTCGCGAGAGCACCTCAGCGCCCTGACCTCGAGCCCGTTCCGCTCGCTCGCATGAGCAAGCCACGGAAGAACTGGCGCAGTCAGGACGAGGAGCAGGTGCGAGCCAATCGTGCCTCAGCCGAGCGGATTCGACGCCTCCCGGACGGAGAGGTCGCCGAGCTGGCTCGCACAGGCCAGCAGCCCCAGCGCCTGTTCGCGCTTCACACCCTGTGGTTCCGCGGTCGCCGCGATCTGGCAGAGAACGCCGCCCGCGGAGATCCGCTGCTGCTTGGCAAGCTCCAGGCCTTGCGCAGCGCAGCTCAGTAGTCCCTCCAAATTACACACACTCTCCAGCCCAAAGGGTTCGCCATGAAGTGCCCCTCTCTGGCCCGCTCCCTGTCCGTCTTCCTCCCGCTGACCGTTGGAGCGCTCATGCTCGCGGCTGCCAGCCGCCCAAGTAGAGCAGCCGACAGCAGGAACCTGATCTCGGTTCAAGCGAGGATCACCAAGGACGACACCCCCTTCTCAGGTTCCCTCGACCTGCGCCTCGAGCTGCACTCGGCCCCCAGCGCGGGCACCCCCCTCTGGACGGAGGATCAGGCGGGCGTCACGGTCAGCAACGGCCTGCTCTGCGTCGAGCTGGGGGCGGGGACTCCGACCACCGGCGTCCCCTCGACCCTCTTCGCCAACAACGCCGACGTCTACCTGGCGATCAAGGCGCGGGATCCCAGCACGGGGACCTACGGCGAGATCGTCGCCCCACGAATCCGCATGACCGCGGTCCCCTTCGCGCTGCACGCGGCCAACGCCAGCGGGAGCTCCTCCGGGATCGCCACGATCAACGAAGACAGCGCCAACGAGGAAGGCAACTACGGCCTCGCCGCCGAGTACGGCGTCACGATCCTGAACGAGGGGCACTACTCGAGCATCGCGATCAACACCACGCAAGTCGTCACCGAGGTCGTAGCAGGAAGCGGCCTGCGACTCACGGGTGACGGGCGTGAACGCGTAGAGCTGGAGGTCGACCCTGCCAGCGTGGTGCTCGGCGTCGAGGCCGGGGCGGGGATCGAAGTCGTCCCCGGCGCGAGCGCAGGCACCTACCGCGTCCAGGTCAAGGACGACGAGCTCGTGCGAAGCCTCAACGACCTGCGCGGCGCCGTCACGATCTCGGGCCAGGACGGACTCCGCGTCGACCCAAGCGGGAATGCCCTCCTCGTCCGGCCTGAGCCCGGCGCCTTCGTCACCAGCCTCAACGCTGGCGCGGGGATCACGCTGAGCGGGTCGAGCGGAGCCGTCAGCGTCGGCGTCGACCCGAGCGCCGTGGTGACCGACGTGCAGGCCGGCCCCTCGGGCAACCTCAGCGTGAGCCGCGGCAGCGACGGTGTCGTGACCCTCGACGTCACGAACGGCGGAGGCGGCCTCGACCAGGCCACCGCGGACGCGCGCTACGTCAACGTCTCCGGAGACACGGTCAACTCCCTGAGCGTCAACACCTCCCTCTCCACCCAGCAGCTGAGCGTCAACGGAACCCTCGGCTTCCAGAACCCGCCAGCGTTCGGGGGGATCATTGACTGCAACTCGGGCGGGGTGGAGACCTACCTAACGATCCGGGCCTACCGGGTGAACCTGCAGGGAATCAGCGGACCGACGGACCTCATCGTCTCCGGGAACCTGAGCGTCGCCGGGGCGAAGAACTTCGTCGTCCCCTACCCCGGCAAGCCGAACCTCGAGATCTCCTACTGCAGCCTCGAAGGCCCAGAGTGCGCCATGTTCGTGCGGGGCAGCGCGCAGCTGAAGCAAGGGCGCGCGCTGATCACCTTGCCTGACCACTTCAAGGCCTTGGCCGTGAAGGGGACCGTGACGGCGCAGGTCACGCCGACCGCCGACTGCAAGGGCCTCTTCGTCCAGCGCAAGACGCGCGGACGAGTCGTCGTCAAGGAGCTCGGCGGCGGCAAGAGCGACGCCAGCTTCGACTACGTGGTCTATGCCCGCCGGCTCGGCCACGAGAACCCGCAGCCCGTCCGCGAGAAGAAGTAGGACGCCGTGGACACTACTCTGCTTCGCTCGCTCGCGGGGGCTGCTCTCCTCTCTCTGGCTCTCACGCCAGGGGCTCAGGCGGGCCCTAAGGACTCCCACAAGGACGACGCCCGAAAGGACCGCAAAGGCAAGAAGGGTGACCGCACGGACGGTCACGAGCCGGACGAGCGCAAGGACCGTGAAGACGAGGGCCAGCGCCCGGGGAACAAGAACAAGAAGAGGCCGCGCGAGCGCGACCCAAACGCTGCGGTCCTGAGCCCGACCGAGGGGGCATGCGTAGGCCCGCACGGACGCGCCCGCGTCCTGCTCGACGGAAGCCGGGCTCGAATCGAACTCAACGGCCAGGACGTCACCGACCGCTTCTCCCCTCTCAGCGACCCCACCTCGTGGACGGCTCGAGCTCCCGGCAAGTCTCCAGCCCTGGTCGCAGCTGGCTTGAGGGGTGGACCCGCCTTCGAGCTCGCCGACGCCGGGCTCCTGCAGCGAAGCGCGGACGAAGTGTTCCTCCAAGCGGAGCTGCGCTCCAAACGCCAACGGGACCTGGGCTGGGCGCTCGAGCTGACGCTCGTCCCCGGGCCTCGCGGACGGTGGTGCGTAGACCCTCAGCGCTCGCTTCTGCGTGGCCTCGGGCTGCTGAGCGGGCGATTCGCGCAGCCCCTCGGTTGGCCCCCAGCTGGATTTCGACTGGAGCCGGGCCGACTGCAAGGGGTCTTCGGCTTCGCAGGGCGCTGCTTTGGCGTCGCGGCCCTGCGCCTCGACCTGCGCCCTGCGCGCCTGCTCGAGGCCCCTTTGGCCGAGCTGGCTCCCAGCCCAGGCTCCAACACGCTGAGCGTCGAGTGCGGCGGGCGGCGGCAGGCTCAGGTGAGCTTCGACTACGACGCCCAGGGGCCGATCCTCAGCGCGAGCGTCGACGCCTCGACCGACCCCCTCGAGGTTCGGGTGGGCTATGGCGACGTCGGCTGCGCGGGCCTCGATCTGACCAGTTTCCAGGCCACCCTCGACGGCCAGGACGTCACTCAGGCCTTCGCGCTGGGTGACGCTGGGGCCGTGGCGAGCCTGCCTCGCCCTCCGCCGGGCACGCACGAGCTGCGAGTCGAGCTCTCCGACCGACTCGGCAACACGAGCCTGCTCGCGACGAGCTTCGAGGTCGTGAGCCAGGTGGCGGCCTTCGAACTGGTCCTCAGCCCGGGCTCGGGGACCCAGGCCTCGGCCGGGACGGCCTATGACCTGAGCGTGAGGGCCCTCGACGCCCAGGGCCAGCCCGCCAGCGGCTTCGTCGGGGAGGTGAGCCTGACGAGCACCCCCCCCTCCTCCCTCTCGGGCAAGACGCTCTCCTTCTCGCCCGCCGATCAGGGCGTCGTGACCCTCAGCGGAGAGGCGCTCTTCAGCCAAGTCGGGGCCTACCTCCTCGAAGCCAGCGGGGAGGACGCGAGCGGCGCGCTCTCCCTGCTAGTCGTGAGCCCCCAGCCGGCGATCACCCCTCCGCTCCCCGCCGCCACCAACGCTGATCCGCTGGAGGTGCGAGGGAACTCGTTCCCTGGGCAGACCGTGGCGCTCGTAGTGAACGGGAGCGCCCTCGCCACCACGACGGCCCTTCCGGACGGCGCCTTCAACCTCTCGATCTCGCTCCCGGAGGGCCTCTACCAGATCTGGGTCAGCGGCCTGAACCCAGCCACTGGACTGCTGGAGCCCTCGGCCTCCAGCTCCCTCGAGGTCGACCGCAGCATCGCCCCTCCGCAGGTGACGAGCCCCAACGCAGGCCAGCTGGTCACCAACCAAACCGCCCTCACCGGGAACAGCGAAGCAGGCGCCTGGATCGAGGTGCTCTCCGCTGGCCAGCCGATCGCGAGCGCATACGCCGACCCCAACGGCGGCTTCGTCGTGCCGCTGCAGCTCGCGAGCGGATCCCACGTCCTGAGCGCGCGCGCCACCGATCGGGCTGGCAACGTCTCGACTCCCTCCGCCCCGCGCGCGATCGCGTCGGGCCGCTCCCCGCTCGTCGTCACGGTCATCGACGGCAGCCTGGACGTGCCCCGCCCCCTCGCGGACGTCGTGCTCTCGATCGCAGGGGCGGAGAGCGTGCGAACCGACTCGGCCGGCCGAGCCGTGCTGCTCGACGCGACGCCTGGTGCTCAGGTCCTCAGCGTCGACGGCCAGCCCTCCCACGTCCGCCTGGATCTGGCGCTCGTCACCTCGGCGACCTCGATCCTCGAGCGTCGAGTGCAGCTGTTCCGCGTCCCCACGGGCGTCGCCCAGGTCGTGACCCTGACCAACGGCGCCGTCGACGAAGCCACCCTGGTAGAGAGCCCCCTGGTGCCAGGGGCCGCGGTCTCGATCTCTGCCGGGACTCAGGTCAGCGGCGTCCAGGAACCCTTCGAGGTCGCCCTCTTCCCCGTCAGCGCCTCCCTCGCGCCGGCGCCCTTCCCGGCGGGCTTCACCCCTAGCCAGCTCTACGAGCTGCATCCCTCGGGGGCCACCTTCTCTCCCGGCCTCACGGTGCGCTTTCCCAACCATGAGGGCCTGGCGCCAGGCACTCAGCGCCCCTTGTTCGGCTACAAGGCGGCGCAAGGCGGCTGGGTTCAGCTCGGCACCGCCACCGTCACGAGCGACGGCCGCTCCCTGGAGACCGACGGCGCCTTCGTGACGGGCTTCAGCCTCTACGGCTTCGACACGGGAGACTCGCTCGCGACCACCTGCGAGCTCCTCCTCGAGAACGCGGCCGGCGAGCCCCTGGACGGGCTGACCCCCACGATCGGGGCGCAGCCCATGACCGGCCAGGGTGGAGGCCGCTACACCCTCGACCTTGACGAAGTCGCCCCAAGCCAGCCGATCCGAGCGCTGGTCGCCTTCGAGTTGTCGGGCGGGACCCTGCTCTTCGTGACCAGCCGGCCGACCCTGCCCCAGGCGGGAACGACCGCCCTGAACCGCGGCGCGCCGCTGCGCCCGACCCTGAGCGCGCAGGGGACCCCCGCCGCTGGCTGCGCGCAGCGCCCTGGCGGAGCCGGCTTCCGCGCCACGCACGCCCTCGTGACCCCCTACTGCGCCGGACCGGGCGACGTCGGCGTTGCGCCCTACCGAGTTCAGGGAGGCCCCCTCTCCAAGCCCTTCCCGCTGCCCGGGCCCTACGCGCCCCAGGTCCGCTTCGTCGAGCTGCCCGAGGGCAGCCCGGCCACGCCGAACACGCGCCGCTACCTGCCCTTCCTCGTCGATCTCGCAGACCTGGACGGCGGCGCGGCCTCGCTGCAGGTCGACTTCGAGTTGGCGGGCTCGGGCAGCTGGACCCCAGCCGCGATCCTCCCGGGCGACGCGCTCGGCGGGATCAACGCGCCTCCCAGCAGCAACGAATACCTCTATGTGTGGGACAGCCGGGCCACCGGCTCCTCGGTCGGTCTCCTGCCAGCGGCCACCGAGCTGCGCCTGCGCGTCACGGCCACCGACAACACGGGCCGAGTCAGCGTCCAGGTCTCGGCGCCCTTCTTCCTGGCGGATCAAGTGTTCGAGCTGACCTCCTCCGACCCGACCCCGGGCGCGAGCGGGGTCGAGTTCACCCCAGTCCTGCGGGCGAACTTCAGCGCGCTGATCGACGCGGCCACGATCCCAGGCAGCGTCACGCTCCTCGACGCCGGCGGAGACACGCTCCCAGCGACGGTCGCGCTCGGAGCCGACGGCGCCAGCATCGAGGTCACCCCGGACGCACCCCTCGTCCCCGGCGCGGCCTACGAACTGAGCCTCGGCGCCGGTCTCCAGAGCAGCGCCGGAGTCCCGCTGCGGGGTGCTCCCGAGGTGATCCCCTTCAGCGTGGCCGAGGCCCTGGAAGTGCTCTCCACCCAACCCGCTGACGGCTTCCTCGACCTCTTCCGGGACGAGACCACCTTCACCCTGCACTTCGACCGCCCGCTCGACCCAGCCAGCCTGAGCAGCGCGAGCGTGAAGGTGTTGGTGGCAGGCGTGGCCCTCCCCGACGCCACGGTGAGCATGGGGGCCGATCCCTCGATCGCGACCCTCAGCTTCCCGAGTCCGCTCCCTGGACCGGCCCAGCTAACCCTTCGCGTCGAGACGGAGCTCCGCGGAGCCGCGGGCGAGAGCCTGCTGCTTCCCTTCACCGCGATCGTCGAGACGACAGCGCTGTTCAGCAGCGGCGACCCGGACATGGACGGGCTGACCAACTTCGAAGAGCGTGCCCTGGGCCTGGATCCCAACGAGCCAGACACGGACATGGACGGGCTCAACGACGGCGACGAGCTCCTGGTCGGCACCGACCCGAGGGACGAGGACACGGACAAGGACGGGATCCTCGACGGCCCCGACACGACGCCTCTCGGCGCTCCCGAGGACCCCGAGGCGGAGGGATCAACGGTCGCTGGTGCCGAGATCGTTCCGGGTGACGAGCATGGCCCCTACGACGCTATCCGCGGGATCGAGACGAACTCGGACGACAGCCAGCAGGGGCGGGCGGTCGGAGTCGCACTGCTCTTCCCGCAACCCGTGAATCAGAGCGAAATGACCCTGGAGCTGCGCTCGCCAGGCGCCACGCTCCACGTCGTCGAAGAGACGATCCTGGGGAACTTCTCCCAGAACGCCGCGGGCTACGCCATGCTCAACCGGGATCCCACGGATCACGGGTCGCAGCTGTTCCGCTTCGACGTCGTGACTCGCGACGGGCTAGAGGACTTCGTCGTCCCCTTCCGCTCGCTCTCCAACTTCAGGGTCGAGCGCGGAGACGGCCAGAGCTTCTCCCAGTGGCGGGTCTGGGAGCGAAGCGTCGCCCCGGGGTCGATCACCTACAGCGGGCTGGCGCCAGACACCTCGATCCTGCTCAACGAATACACGCCCCCCTCCCCCAGGGTGCTCCTGAACACGAGCAACCTGGGAGAGATGGCCGTCTCGGGCATCTACTTCGAGCTCTACGCCACCGCCGAGGACACCCGCGCAATGCCCGGGAACGGGATTCAGGTCGAGTTCGTGCTCAACGGGACCGTGATCGGCAAGCAGACGCTCGGCCTCGTGACTCCGACCGCCGAGGTCACCGAGCACCCGGAGCTGATGTCGGTGATCTCCAACCAGGGCGCGGCCGTGAACCTCCAGAGCGGTGAGCTCACGCACATGCTCGACCTGTTCTCGACCTCGGGGCCCGGCCTGCCGCTGAGCATGAGCCTCGAATACCGCTCGAGCCTCTCCAGCTTCTGGGCAGCCTGCGCGGTCCTCCCCGACACCGACGAGCACGTCTACGCGCCCTTCGGGCACGGCTGGAGCTCGCTCCTCTCGACGCGGATCCTCTGGGAGGAGTTCGAGATCCGCCCTCGGACGGGAGCGGAGCCCACCTCTCAGGACTATTACTACACCTTCCAGGACGCTGACGGGAAGAAGGTCGTCCCCGAGTTCCGCCTCGACAGCTTCCCCGTTCCTCTCACGGGGTCCGGCATCAGCGCCTCCCTCGGCGTGCCCTACCACGAGATGACGATCTCTCGCGATCCGGACGGGCAGCCGGGCTTCCGGGTCTCTGCCCCGTCGAGCCCGATCGAGCTGACCTTCGACGCAGAGGGCGCCCTCACCGAGATCCGGCGCCGAGACCACGGCCGCCCGATCAAGCTGGTGCACTCGGCAGGCTCCGTCCAGATCACCGACTCCCAAGGGCGAACGTGCGTCTGGCAGCTGACGGGCGACCTGGTCTCGCGCATCACCGACCCCGCGGGCCGCACCTGGGACCTGAGCTACGTGGGCCACAGCCTCGTCCGCGTGCAGCAAAGCGGCGGGATCAGCTACCACTTCGGCTACGACCCCAAGACCTATCAAATGAGTCACGCCACCTCGCCCTCCGGGCTGGTCACCCGCTTCACGTATCGAGACCCCACCACGGACCCCGACCCGGGTGACCCGGACAACCGGCTGCGCGGCCCGAGCCTGATCGAGTCGAGGGAAGGAAGCGGGCCTGCGGTGTGGACGATCGATCACCAGCGGTCGTCCAGCCCTGTCGGCTTCGTCGTCACCGTCAGCGACTCGCTCGGCCGCTCCGCGATTCACTCCACCCCGGCCAGGGCCGCGATCAACAAGGGCCGCTACACGTCCAGCTGGACGACCGTCGCCGGTGACTGGTCCCGGAAGGTGGACCTATTCAGCGACCGCCAGAGCGTCGCTCGCAGGATCCCCTTCAACAACTTCAGCTTCGCCTCCACCTATCGCTTCTTCGACGAGGGCAGGACACACATTCGCGTCCTCGGCTTCGAGGAGGGCGGATCCAGGGCGCACCTCGCCCTCGACGGATTCTGGACGACCCAGGTCGAACCGCTCCAAGGCCCGACGCAGAACTACGCAATAGAGACCAAGCAAGGCGGCAAGGTCGAAGGCCTGATCAGGAACGTCAGCTGGGAGGTGGCGCCCGGGTCGCTCGCCACGGTGGGTATCACCCGCAACGAGGACGGCGAGGTCGAGGAGGTCATGAACCCCGTGGGGGTCACGACCACCACGGAGCGCTACCTCTCGGCCAACAAGCAAGGGCTGCCCAGCGCCCAGATCGTGGCCCCCGGCGGAACGACCTATCTCCCCCTGGGCGCGACTCCTCTCCGGGAGGAGTTCGACTACGACCTCATGGGGAATGTGACCTCCCACCGGGACACGGCAGGTCTCGCCACGATCACCGCCTACACCGCCCTCGACCAGATCCGCGAGGTGCGCCTCCCGAGCGGCCTCGTGCAGACCAACGTCTACGACCAGGCCGGCCGCCTGCAGAGCACGTCCACCAATCAGGGCGGTCGCGTCACCTACGTCTACAACGAGTTCGACCAGGTGATTCGCGTCGACCAGGAGGGCGTGGGCTCGACCCACTACCAGCGCGACGAAATGGGCCACCTGACCCAGGTGACCACTCCGCGGGGTGAAGAGGTCCGCTACGAGTACGACAACCGCTGGCTCGTCTCGGCCACGGAGCACCACGCGGCCGAAGAGGTCGCAGGCCCCCTCGAGCTGCAGCGCCGGATCACCTATCAGCGGATCGCGCGCGGCAACGTCCTCCACGAAACCCGCACCGAGGGCAGCGCCGGCGCGAACTCCTACACCACCAGCTACGGCTACACCGCGGTCGGGTTGGTCCGCTCCGTCGTGAGGCCTCCCATGACCCTGGGGGAGAGCTTCCGCCCGCAAACGACCTACCACCGGGGCTCGAACTGGCTGGTAAACCGAGTCGAGCAGGACGTCAGGGAAGACCGAGAGGACAAGCTCGCCAGCTACGTCCGAGACGACGCCGATCGGGTGATCGCGGTGCGCAACGGGACGGCCGAGGCGACCAACCCTCACCGCAGCCAGAGCGAGGTCCTGCTCGACCTCGCGGGCAACCCCAACACCTTCCTCAGCGGGGACTTCCTCTACGACCCCAGCGCCCCGGTGGGGGGCACCGTGCTCAGCGATCGCCCCCGCTCGACGGTGACCCGCGACGGCTTGGCCCGCGTCAAGGAGGTCCGCAACGGCTCGGGCTGCGTGATCGCCGAGCTGACCTACGACAGCGCAGGACGAGTGGTCGTCGAGCGGCGCCCCAACTCGAACGAGCAGCTCGAGGTCGTGAGCCGCAACGTCTACGACCCGCTTACCGGCCGCCTCCAGAGCTCGGAGGGCTACGACTACCCGGGGGCCGGCAAGGCCAAGCGCGAGTACTACTATGACGCCGAAGGGCGCGTCAAGAAGACCTTCGTCCGGGACGGCGGCGGCAACCTGATCACGGTCAACGAGGTCTGGTACGACGCGATCGGGCGCGTCGTCCGGCGTCAGTCACGCGACAAGGACACCAACCCGACGGAGCAACGCGAGTCCCGCTACGAGTTCCACCCGCAGACCGGGGACGTCACCCGGGAGACCCAGGTCGTCAACGGCAACAGCTACACGTGGGTCTACACCTACGGCGTCGGCGGGCGGCTCGAGACCACCACGGACCCGCTCGGCAAGGTCTCGCGGCTCGTCTATGACGCCGAAGGACGGCTCCAGAAGCGGATCAAGAAGGACGGCGTCGAGATCACCTACGAATACGACGGCTGGGACCGGGTCAAGACTGTCACAGGGCCGACGGAGACGATCACCTACGAATACGACGCGCGAAACCGCGTGATCTCGGAGGCGAACGCGCTCGTCAAGCGAGAGTTCAGCTATGAGGACGACCTCGGCCGACTCGAGTCGGTCAAGGTGACCTTCCTGCAGGTCGGCCTGCAGGTGCCCAAGACCTTCACCTACCGCTACAACGCGGCGGAGCACCGCTACGGCGGGCTGACGGAATTCGTCGACCCCAACGGCCTCGAGACGAAGTACTCCTACAACCGCGAGCTGGACGTCGAGCGAATCGAGCAGCGCCAGGGCTCGGCCGGCCCCTTCTCCGAGGTCGGCAGCTTCGCCTACGACTGCTCTCAGCGAATGACCGAATGGCGCACTCGAGGGGGCTCCTGGGAGCGCGACTACGACGCCACGGGTCGAGTGCTCCGCCAGCACGGCGCCCAGCCCAACCACTCGATCAGCTACTCCCACGACGCCTTCGGCCGCCGCAAGACCGCCACCTACGCGCACCTCCAGGGCCTGAAGTTCGCTTGGGCCTACGACGGGATCGGGCGCATGTTCGACGAGCAGATCAGCTACGGCGACGGCGCCCCTGCCTACCGCGAGACGCTGACCTTCGACGAGGCGGGCAACCGCTCGTCCCGGATCCTCAACGGCCAGACCACCCTCTACGACTACAACGAGTTCAACCAGCTCGTCCGGTCGAGGGAGCGGGTGCGCACCGTCGCGAACCTGACCCTGAGCGCGACCACCGGACCGCCCGCCAGCCCGGGCACCGACGTGCTCGGCCCCAGCTACGCCCCGGGCCTCGCGGTCGACGGCACGATCCCCACCACCAGCGGCGCCAACCAGGCCTTCGTGAGCGGCACAGCCGACGTCGAGCACTTGCTCGAGGTCAGCGTCACCTCCGGCGCGGTGGACCTGACGGGCCTCGAGGTCCACCTCCCCACGGACCGCAACCTCCCCGACAAGCTACACCTCGAATACTTCGACGGCTCGGCCTGGGTCCCGCTCCCCGTCCAGTCCGCGACTGGCGCTGACGTGGTCATGTCGGGCAGCGACCAGGACGGCCTCCGAGCGCGCGGCGCGCGGGTGTTCGCGAGCGTGTGGCCGCCGATCAACACCAGCCAGGTGCGCGTGCGCCAGGCTCAGGGCGAAGGCCCCGCGCAGCCCACGACCCACGACAACGCGCTCGCGGTCAACGAGGTGCGCTTGTTCACGGCCTCCTCGGAGGTCGAGGTCGAGACGAGCTACGTCTACGACGACAACGGCAACATGAAGGGGGTCACGCGCGGAGCCTACGAGCGGACCTACGAATACGACCAGAACGACCGCCTGATCTCGATCGACGACGTGGGCGGCGCGGTCCCCGTGAACATGCGCATGGCCTATTGCCCGAGCGGAAAGCTCACCCGCCAGGAGGTGTCGGGCAGCGTCGAGCACCTGCTCTACCAGGGCGACGAGCTCTATGCCCGCTACGACGCCAGCGACGCCTTGACCAAGCGCTACATTCTCGGCCCGGGCCTCGACCGCAAGATCGGCGTGGTCCCCTACTCCGGCGGAGTGGCGGAGAACACGCGCTACTTCTTCCCGACCCCCAACGGCTCCGTGCACCAGGTGACGGAGTGGGACCCGCTGCGCAACGGGGGCCTGGGTGCTGCGGTGTTGGCCAACACAGAGCTGACCTCAGCGTGGGGCGTGCCGATCCTGCAGGACCGGATCCCGGAGCTCCTCGCCGGCGGGGGGCCGCCGGTGGTGTCCATCTTTGCACCCGACTTTGGCTACACGGGTCGCAGGAAGCTGGGCAACAGCGGGCTGATGGACTACCGGAATCGCATCTATGACCCCCTGCTCGGCAGGTTCCTGACTTCGGATCCCATTGGGACCAAGGCGGGGCTGAATACCTACGCCTATGTCAATGGGGATCCGGTCAATCTTACGGATCCTTTCGGCTTGGATCCCTACGACGTCCATCCTCGACCGGAAGAGTGGTACAACCAACCAGGTCTTTACAACAAATTCCAGGCCTTGAGAGGTGAGATTGGCGCATTGTGGAACCGCCATGTGAATCCCTGGGGTGACGCGGGAGCAGAGGTTCTTGAGGAGACTCTAGACGAGGGGGAGAAGCTCCCAGGCGCAATGCGGACGCTTGGAGAGGCTATGCAGGCAGATCCTGGTGGCACCACTCGGATCATGTTGAGCCAGTTGCCGGGCGTTGCCCGGAATATGGTCATGCAGCCGATAGATCAAACTGCGGAAGCTCACTACTACCACCTACTTGGTGACGCGGTGGGCGAGCGCAAGGCCGTAATCAAGTCGACGACCGGCTTCATGGCACTCTTCGGTGTCGCGCAAGGAACCCGGAGCCTGGCCCTGCGGACAACAGGAGTCCTAAGAGCTATTCGAGAGGTCTGCTTTGTAGCCGGCACTCTGGTGGTTACTCAAGAGGGCCGAGTTCCCATTGAGGACGTCTCTGTTGGCGATCTTGTCTTGTCTCGAGACCCCGAGACCGGCGAGATCGGATTCAAGAGAGTCACGAGGCTATTCTCAGGCAAGACTACCGAGATTGCCGAAGTAAGGCTTTTTGCGCCGGATCTAACCGACGACTCTGCTTCAGTCGTCGTCCTGACCTGCACTCCAACTCACCTCTTCAGAACAAGGGGAAGGGGTTGGGTAGAGGCGAAGAGCCTCAAGCCTGGTGACCAGCTGGTCACCGAGACCGGCTCGCTTGCTGTAGTCGCGGAGTCCCCGTCGATTAGGCAAGTCGAGGCTCTAAGCCGATTCAACCTAGAAGTTGAGGATTGGCACTGTTACTTTGTTGCGCCGAACGAGTCTTCTGCGAGCATTCTGGTTCACAATGACTGCTGGGACCTGATCAACTACTATCGGCGCGTTCATCCAAACCTGCCTGATCTGCCGTCTCCAGACTATGTTCCTGGATCTCAGAAGATCATCCCTGGATCTGGGGTAGCCGACAAGACGCTCGGGACTGTAGCGTTCGTCAAGATCGGTGAACGAGTTTTCTTCGGCGTGAACCCGACAGCCATGTCGGACGCCATGAAGAACCTGCACCGGTTGTTCTTCGATACGGTTCTTAAGCCTGGTGGATATAGCGGAACCCGGAGTGCTAGGACAGGCAAAGCCCTCACCGCTGGGCAATACGGTGGGATGGCCAATCTCTTTCATGCCGAGGCCACAGCGCTGCTGCGAGCATGGAAGCACAACGCCATTCCCAAGGGGGGCGTTCTTCGCATGGTAGTTGACCGACATACATGCAGGCTGTGCATGAAGCCTCTTGGTGAGATAGTGCATGCGCTTGGCCTGAAGGGACTTGAAATCGTCCAAAAGAATGGAAAAGTCGTTCGGATCAAGCCAATCGCTCCCGGACAATAGTCATCACCAAACACAGTAGGCCCTATGCAGCTCCTTGAGTTCTTGGCGCAACCGCCTGCCTCGCCGAGGCTTGCAGATCTAGTTTCCGCATGGGAAGCCAGCGGTTCGGATCTGGGTATTCAGCACCGCATCGCCATTTGTCTGGCACGCTGCCTGGTCTCTCGCCCGCCATGGACTACTGAGGGTGGCGAACCCCTAGACTCCTTTAAGGCCTGTGAAGGCATGTTTCAGCAATGCGATTTGTTCGTATGTGGAAGACTGCCAAGGCCAAGTCTCCAGCAGTGGCTGGACAGTAACTGGGTTGACACTCTTGGCGAGCTCTCTGAGGACTTCGACCTTGCACTCGGAGAGGGGCTGGGCACGCTCTATGAAGATCTAGACGAGCAGGCAGAGACGCTTGCAACGGTTCATGGAATCGGCTGGAACCTCGCAAACGAAGAAGTCGTGTGGCCGCTTCTAGAGCGGCAGTGGCAGTCTCTTGGGCCGAAGGAGTTGCACACTGTTCTTGCTGGCGAACTTCTTCCTGTCCTCAGGGGGGAGGGGGATCCCGCCGCAGTGCGGTGCGACAGGTGGCACGCTTGAAGGAAAGTAGCACTCCTTCGGTTCGGCCAACTCGAAGCAAGAGTAGGAACTGGAGCGGCGGGAGGGCATAGCGGTCACCTGCTTGGGCTAACGGGGCGGCGACCCTCGGGCAAGGAGTTCGCTGTAACCATCAGGGTTAACCATCAGGGTTAGGGCGAATAACCATCAGGGTTAACCATCAGGGTTAGGGCGAATCCTGGAGCGGTTCGCTATGGGCTTTTGGTGGACGGGCAACCGGATCACGGCAACAGGAAGTCGTCAGCGGGCGTGGTTGCGCGAGCCACTGGAGCAGGGTGAGTAACTCCTCCGAACTTGCTGACGCACCGCTTGCTCGTCCGGGAGGTGCGGGGGACGACCCGCTACGTACCCCGGCCCCCACGGCTGAGACCGGGCTGCAACGGGGAGCTGGCGCATTACCTTTGTCATGGATCCCACACGGCCTTGTCCTGTTCGTAGGGCGGCAGCTCTTCTCGGCGCAGCTCGCCGAAGAGGCACCGCGGGCACTCTGCCTGGTCGATTGCCTCCCCCGGTTCCCGCTCGCCGACCTCTTCGGTCTCTCCCTCGTCCAGCAGTTCGCGTGCGCGCGCCAGCTTGGTGTGCAGGTTCGAGCTGGCGAAGAGTCCGAAGTGGCGGACCCGCACGAAGCCCTTGGGAGGGACGTGCTGGAGGAAGCGCCGCAGGAACTCGTGCGGACGAAATCGCACCGGACCGTTGCGAGTCCGCAGCGTCACCTGCTCAGGCGTAACGTCCAGCAGCCGGCGATTCGTGAGGCCGACCCGATGCGTGTAGCGCCCCAGGTAGCGGTAGAGATGCTTAACGCCTGCGAAGGGGCGCTTGGCGTAGACCACCCAGTCGGAGGCGTAGAGCGCGGGCTTCAGGTCGGTGAGCCGCTCGCCGCTTGGCTTGAGCTTCCCGTCCCGCTCGGCTCGCTCGAGGCGGCGCAAGAAGCGGGCGCGGAAGCGACGGCTCAACACCTTGGCGGGGAGCAGGTAGCGCGTCCCCCAGCGGCTCGACACCCAGCGCGTGCCGCTCTTGGCGAGTCCTCCTGCGGTCACGATCAGGTGGGCGTGGGGGTGGTAGTGGAGCGAAGTGGTCCAGGTGTGGAGCACAGCGGTCACACCGACCTCGGCTCCGAGCCAGCGCGGGTCCTTCCCCAACTCGACCACGGTTCGAGCAGCCGTGTTGAGCAGCAGGTTGTAGACGACGGCTGGGTTCGCAGCCGCAAGCGGGCGCAATGTCGCTGGCAGGGTGAACACGCAGTGGTAGTAGGGGACTGGGAGCGCGCGCTCGGTCTGGCGAGCAATCCAATCGCGCTGCCGCTGGCCCTGGCACTTGGGGCAGGCCCGGTGTCGGCAGCTGTTGTAGGAGGGCTTGGCGTAGTCGCAGTGGGTGCAGCGGTCGAGGTGC
>MDTG01392793.1_pt1 | contig 19730 bp, 21 predicted proteins | sample 811421 | NCBI WGS metagenome assembly MDTG01 (sample SAMN05326645, study PRJNA326480) | marine metagenome | isolation source: seawater | place: Pacific Ocean: South East | collected 2011
ATCCTTAGACGCATACAGATGGGCTATAAGCAACGGAATTGCCAAAGAACAAGCAAGAGCAGTACTACCAGAAGGAAATACTGTAAGCCGTATGTATGTAAATGGTACATTGCGTAGTTGGATTCACTATATAGAATTACGTGGTGCTAATGGTACACAAAAAGAGCATATGGATATTGCTCATGCAGTAGCAGATGTTATTGCAAACATTTTTCCACTAGCGGAAGAATATAAGAATAAAGAGATATAACATGGACGGAGTAATTTTAATAGCAATAATAGTGCCAGCAGTAATGGCATTGTTTAGTATGTTCTTGCATTTAGTGAATAACACAGGCGGAACGAAAGGTATAACGCAACCTTACAAAACAAAAAGCGGTAAAACACATACAGCAAAGAAAGAAAGAGAGCAATTTATAGTATGAGAATAGATTTTGATGTAGATATTGATATGGCTGATAGAGATAAGTTATTAAAACTTATCGAACATACGCCTGCTAGTATTAAACGTGATGATGAGTTTGAAAAACACAACACAGGTGTTTACTTACAACCTGTGCCTAAATCTCCTTTAGAAGGATATAGCACTATAGACCACAAAGATGCAGAAGATTTAGGATATTTTAAACTAGATGTACTGAACAATAATATATACAAAGACATTAAAGATGAATCACACTTAGATAAACTTTTAGCAACAGAACCTATGTGGGAATTGTTCGGTCATAAAGAAATAGTAGAGCAACTATTTCATATTAATAATCATTTTGAAATTGTACAACAACATCTACCTACTACTATAGAACAACTTGCTATGATACTTGCAATGATAAGACCTGGTAAGCGACATTTGGTTGGAAATACTTGGGATATTATTGAAAAAGAAGTTTGGCAAGAAACTGATGGATACTTCTTTAAAAGAAGTCATGCAATAGGATATGCTACAGCAATTATTGTTCAGTTGAATGCTATGATAGAGCAGTTAGGAAAGTAATTAATCTTTAGTTTTTTTAACTAATTGTATACTTCTACGTTTTATTCTTTTCTTAAGTATGTTTTACATACTTGTAACGGGCCCAAATAATACTTCTGTTTCTTTTAATACAAATGTTCTAACACAATGTTTAAAATCTTGCATTTCATGAAATAGAAAAACGTCTATAGGTAACATTCGATTAGATTCCCACCACCATAAGTCACCACATTCCATCATGGTTTTCTTTTCTTCACTGTTTCTACATCGGTCTATATCATAAAAACTAATAATTTGATTGTCTTTATTTTGTACTATACCAACATAATCTTTGCCATTGTAGGACATGCCCGTTAAAAATGGGAATTTTTCTTGTAAGTTAATCTCGTCAGTCATCTAAGATATTTATAATCGATTAGGATAAATACAATACAAACATGGTAGTAAAATAATGTCTTTTAATGGTAGTCATACAATATATAACCTAGGAAATCAATCTTTGGACCTTGTTCTGACTACAGAAGGCATAAAAACGGATAATAGACCTATGAATCAAAATAAATTAGTAGTACACAAAGGATTTAATAATAAGTTAAGTTTTTTTGTTAGAAATAGAGATAGAGCATTACAAAATATTAGTACTAAGACGTTATATGCAACTGTAGTTAACCCTAGTACTAAAAGAAGAGTAATGTTTAAACCACTTACTTTAGTTAATAGTGGTACAACAGGCGAGGCATCTTTAGAGTTAGTTCCTTCAGACCTAACTGACCTAGCACCTGGACTTTACCATATTGCTATTAGCGAAACAGCAGATAGCGGTGCAACAGAATATCCGTTGTATGCAAATCAAAATGATAGAATCATTACAGATTTAGAAGTTAAAAGTAATTTGGAATATGAACCTATCCCTACACAGGAAAAAACTACATTTACACAAACGGCAAATACATCTAATGGAGATGCCGCAAATACTTTTGTATCAAGTGCTATGTACGGAAATCAAGATAATCTTACAACAGGTAATCATACTATCGCTATGTACCTTACAGGCTTTTCAGGCAATATTCATGTGCAAGGTAGTGCATTAGAAACTACTCCTTCATCTGATACTGATTGGTATGATATAAACGTGCAAGGCGATGTTGGTGATCCAGCAGTTCCGTATACAACTTATACAGGAATAGATCCTTTCAATTTTACAGTTAATACAAATTGGGTAAGAATTAAATACTACCCAACAGCAGGCACAGTAGACAAAGTACAGTTAAGAAATTAATTGACTTCTGTGCATATTCTGTTATAATAACTGTATATGCATCATCATGAATTAGTAGACCAAGTACACCGATTACTTATGGATAATTTGCCGTTGAATAATGGCAAAACTCCAAGCGGCTGGACTACATTTAATTGTCCTATGTGTAGTGACAAACGTAAACGTGGCGGTGTTATACAAAGCAATGCTAAAATAAGTTATCATTGTTTTAACTGTGGCTTTACAACTGGATGGGTACCAAGTCCTAAACTAGGACAAAAATATAAAAAGTTAGTAGAAACATTAGGTGTATCAAATAAAGACATACACAAAGTAGTTTTGGATTTAATGAAACACTCCGAAGAATTGGAGATAGAAGATTCAACAGAATATGTTTATACTGCGGCAAATTTTAAAACTCATAAACTTCCAGATGAAACTACACTAGTAGAAGATTTGCCTGATGGTCATAAAGTAAAAGAGTATGCAATAGAAAGAGGATTGCTAGGAAATTTTCCTCTACTTCATATCAATAATAGTATGTACAATGCTAGAATAGTTGTGCCGTTTATGTATAACAATCAACTAGTAGGATGGACAGGTAGACACATTAATCCACCTAATAAAGAAACAGCAAAATATTTGTTAAACATGCAAAGCGGTTATGTTTTCAATATTGATAAATTTGTAGATACAGATAGAGATTTTGTTGTCGTTACTGAAGGCGTATTTGATGCTATCCTAATAGATGGTATTAGTGTTTTAGGTAACGGCGTAACTGCCGAACAGGCACATTTAATTGACAAATTAAATAAACGTGTTATATTATGTCCTGACAGAGATGATGCAGGAAAGGACTTAATAGAAAAAGCAGTTGAACTAGGGTGGGAAGTTAGTTTCCCACCTTGGCATTCTGATTGTAAAGATGCCGCAGATGCCGTACAAAAATACGGAAGATTATTAACACTAAAAAGTATAGTAGATAATGCTACTAACAATAAACTAAAAATAGAAGTAAAGGCAAAGATGATATGAGGACTAAAGTACAACATTGGGCAAATGTATGTAAGTTACATTGGAAAGAAATAGTAACAATGTCTATAGCATTACATTGGATAGTTGACTTACTTATATTAGGACCTGTAGTATTCTTTTTAGGATACTGGTTCGGAGTACATGTAGGTCATTAATATGAAGTTGTATGCAAATGGTTGTAGTTATACTGCTGGACACGGAGAGGTACATGACAATAATGGCAACCTAGTTCCACCACAAACTTTTACGTGGCCCTATCAAATGGGTATAGAGAATGTGATTAATAATAGTAGACGTGGCGGAAGTAATGACAGAATATTAAGAACTACAATGAAATACTTTAATGAAAATAGTGCTGACGATTATGTTGCTATTATTCAATGGACATCGCCTGTAAGATTTGAGCGATTCTTTCCGTTATTTAATTGTTGGACAGAATATTGTAATACAAGTGCAATGGAAGTTAACCGTACACTAAAAGAAACCAAAAACAATATGGGATATAGTTTGCATGTAGATGATGAAACGGTCCAAAGAAAATTTTTTAAAGACTCAATTGAACATGACAACTATAATTTACAAGAAACTGCAACAAAAGTATTAATGTATGCTAAAGAAATTAATGATTATCTTATAGACTTTTATAAGACAGTAATTATAATGCAACAGTTCTTAGAAAGTAAGAATATACCTTACCTGTTTACATCTATGTCATTTTTTAATCATCTAAAAAAAGATAAAATATACAATGGTATAGATAAGTTTGAAATTGACACAACGCCATATGAACGTAATTTGTATGAAACATTAAATCAGTCTGCTTGGAACAATGAACCGATATCTTCGTTAGCAAAAGATAATGTAGTATCAGAAACAAATTTACATCCTAATGAAGAAGGTCATAAAATAATTGCAGGTAGTTTAGTTAGTACATTAAAAGAAAGGAGTCTGATGTGAAGTTATTAGTTAATGGCTGTAGTTTTTCAGCAGGCTCTACTATGCAAGGCAATGTACCTTGGATATGGCCCACAGTAATATCAGAAAACTTTTCAGAAGTACATAATATTTCTAGAGCAGGCGGAAGTAACGATAGAATACTAAGGACTACTATGAACTTTTGCAAAAAGAATATGGGAGACTTTTTGGTTATAATACAATGGACTTCTACATTTAGGCACGAATACTATTCAAATCAATATGGGTGGTTGAACATAACATGTAATGTAGGCGATAGTAATATTACACAATTAACTAATGAATCAAACAAACATAACAATTCAATCGAAGTTACAGATGAAAAAGGCAATATTATAACAAATGAATTTATGCTTGACGCACTTAATAATGAAATGTTATACTTAACATCTATAAACGATTATAATATTAGATATTTAAGGAATGTTTTAACACTACAATATTTTCTAGAAAAGAAAAATATTAGATATATGTTTACAACTATGAATGAAAATGAACATATAAACATCAACTTAGATGCAATATATACAAAACATACAGACATTACACAGTTAGAAGCAAATATGAAAAGTTTAATAAACAAACCCAATTGGTCCAAACAGTCGTTACAAACCTATATGGGAGAAAATTATATTAGCCAGAATGACAGGCATCCTAACGAAATTGGTAATAAATTAATAGCACAGGCTCTTTTTGGAGAGTTAATGGAAAAACATGGATAATCAAGAATACACAGAAGAAATACAAGAACTATTTTTACGTTTTATAGTCAGCGATCCTGAACTATTTGTTAGGGTAAACACTATTGTACAACCTTACATGTTTAATAAACGTTTCCAAAAAACTGTAGAATTTATACAAGAGCATACAACACAATATAACGCAATACCTACTATTGACCAAATATCTGCAACAACAGGTGTAGAATTAGAACGTGTAGATGGTATGTCCGATAATCATACAGACTGGTTTTTAGATAGTATTGAAAAGTTTTGTAGACACAAAGCATTAGAAAAAGCAATTTTAGATAGCACAGATTTATTAGAAAAAGCAGACTATGGTGCAGTAGAAGAAAAAATTAAAGAAGCAAGCCAAGTTAGTTTAGTTAAAGACTTAGGTTTAGAATACTTTGAAAATCCAAAAGAAAGATTGGAATGGATCAAACAACAAGCAGGTGCAATTAGTACAGGCTGGAAAATGTTTGACCAAAAATTGTATGGCGGACTTAACCGAGGAGAGATAACAATCTTTGCAGGTGGTTCTGGTGCAGGTAAAAGTTTATTCTTACAGAACTTAGGAGTTAATTGGGCACTTGCTGGAATGAATGTTGTTTACATTAGTTTAGAACTTAGTGAACAACTTATTAGTATGCGTCTAGATGCAATGGTAAGTGAACATGGCACTAAAGATATTATGAGAAATATCGAAGATGTAGATTTAAAAGTGCGTATGAAAGGAAAAGGTGCTGGTAAGTTTAGAGTCAAGCAAATGGCTAACGGCGTAACTGCAAATGATATAAGAGCATACGTTAGAGAATACGAAATCAATCATGATGTAAAAGTAGATGCATTACTTGTAGACTACTTAGACTTAATGAGTCCTATAAGTACTAGAGTAAGTCCAGGCGATTTGTTTATTAAAGACAAGTATGTATCAGAGGAGTTGCGTAATTTAGCAGTAGAAAAGAACATATTATTAGGTACAGCATCGCAGTTGAATAGAGGTGCTGTAGAAGAAATAGAATTTGACCACCATCATATTGCAGGTGGTATTAGTAAAATACAAACAGCAGATAATGTTGTAGGTATATTTACAAGTAATGCTATGAGAGAACGTGGTAGATATCAAATACAGTTTATGAAAACACGTTCTAGTAGTGGTGTTGGGCAAAAAGTAGACTTAAAATTTTGTCCAGACACATTAAGGGTTAGTGATTTAGATGAAGAAGATGAAGATGCACTAACAATGAGTACAAATAGTTTAGTAGACCAATTAAAACGCACAAATTCAATTAAAACTGAAGAGGAAGAATCCAGTAATACTGTAAACCAAGCACTAAACATTCGCGAGTTCATGAAGAAAAACGACCTCTAGATGATAAATATGACTAGTAAGAGAAATTTTTATGAAAAAGTCTAGAAGTATATTAGAAGAATTGAATTCTATCAGTGTAGATAGAAACAAACACCATGTTCTCGAAAATAGGGTTGAACATCTAGTATCTAGTGCAAAGAATATCAAAGAATTATTATATAGTATTTACGAAGAAGACGTAGCATTAGATTTAGAAAGGCGATTAATTAATAGTATTAAGAGCGGTGACCATAAAAAATTCTCTAGAGGCATAAACAAAGCCGTAAAAAAATTAAATGATTAGAGAATACCATGAATTTACTTGAATTAACTAATGACCAAATGGTCAATACAAGTGTTAAAGACAGACTTGCTCAAAAGAAAGCAAAACAAGGTACAGCAACTCCTACATCAGTAGCACCTGAACCAGCACAAGAACCAGCACCTGAACCAGCGGCACCAACAGGAGCACCTGCAGGAGCAATAGTTAATATGCCAAGTGGCGACCATTTTGTTAAAACTACAGATGGCACTTGGGCACAATCAGATGAAAAAGGTAATTTAACAGGTAGACCAGCAGAAGGTCCTAATAGTGCAATGGCTAGAGACTTAGAAAAGTATGCCGCACAAACAGGAGTAGCAAGTTCAGTAGATGCACCAGCAGATCCAGTTGTACAAAAAACAACTCCAGACGCACCTGCAACAGCAGACGCACCTGCAACTGCTCCAGTAACACAAGATATTCCAGTAGGTACAAAAGCGATTTTTGTAAAAGCAGACAAATATATTAATGATCCTAAGATGAGAAAAGACGTTGTGGTCCAAGGACCATCAATGGACGGCAAAGATACTCATGTTAGTGTAAAAGACGAAAAGAACAAAACATTTAATGTTGGTAAAGATAGGTTGTTAGATCCAAAAACTAAAACACCTATTCTTAAACCACAAGCCGCACCAGCGGCACCAACACCAACAGCAGGTGGCAATACAGGTGGAACACAACCGGCCCCAACAGCAGGTGGCAATACAGGTGGAACACAACAGGCACCAACGGCAGGTGGCAGTACAGGTGGAACACAACCTGCACCAACGGCAGGTGGTCCAAATACTGCAAAACCAGTTGGAGGCATAGCACAAAATCCACAATCTACACAAGGTATGACTAGAAGTCAGGCACCAGGTGCCGAGCTTGATCCTAAAACAGGAACAATTAATGCTCCAGAACCAGAAGGTATTTTGCAAAAAGCAAAAAGAGTCGGACAAGGAGTTGTAGATAAAGTAACAACTGCAACAGGCGGCTCACTTGCTACTAAAACAATGCAAGACCCCAATGCTAACACTGGCGCAAAAATTGGTGCTAAAGGTGGCGCCGCAATTGGTAGAGCAATGACTGGTGGCATAAATGCTTTAAGAAAAATGGCTAAACCAGCACCAGGTGGACAAACTCAACCAGATGCACCTCAACAAGGCACAGCACCAGCAGAACCACAAGTTAAGCCTTTAGATCCACAGTCTCATAGACAGTTAGGCGCATGGCAACAAAAAGTTATATCAACTGGAGACGTTGAAGCCGCTAAAGGAATGGTTGGTCACTTATCAGGTAAATTAAAACAAGGACATGATCCTGCAGAAATTTCTCAATATGCTTCAGCAGTTGTTCCAGTTCTAAAAAGAAACCCAGACTTTATGAAAAATAATCAGCAGTTATATACACATTTGGCTAAAATGGCTAGAGGTATGAGAACAGAAGCATACGAACATTTATGTAAAGTATTTGAACATGCTAATATTAGTTGGGAAGATTTAGGATACAAAGTTTCTGTTAAAGAGAATAATGTAATTTTATTCCCATTAAAAGAACTAAATCAATTAGAGGAATCTGTTTCGTTCCAAGAAATGAAAGCATTGGCAGGCGTATAAAATGCGTATTACTGAGATAGCAAAACCACTTGTTACTCACATTCTTTCAGAAAGTTTGGTAGAAGGCAAAGACGGTAAAAATACTCACCTAGAACATCTAGAGGATAATATTTTTAATAAAGGTCATGCTGGAGCCAAAGAAGCAATCAATTATCTTTACAGTCTACATGACATGCTAGAAGGTAATACAAAATCACAAGTTAGTATGACAACCAAATGGGACGGTGCACCAGCCATTGTAGCAGGTAAAGATCCAGCAACTGGTAAATTCTTTGTAGGCACTAAAGGTGTATTTGCAACAAGAAAGCCTAAAATTAATTATACTACAAATGATATAAAACTTAATCACCCAGGACAAGACGAATTACAATCAAAATTAGCAATATGTTTGAATACACTTAGTAAATTAAATTGGGACACTATTGCACAAGGTGACATGCTTTGGGGTGGTACAGAAGATGGATTACAAACTACAGTTATTAAAGATGAAGAATATTTAACTTTTACACCAAACACTATAACTTATGCTGTTCCTAAAGATTCGGACTTAGCAAAGAAAATGCAAAGTTCTAAAATGGGTATAGTTTGGCATACAGAATATGTAGGACCTACTATAGCAGACAGTCAAGCAAAGTTTGGATTTGATGTATCTAGATTAGGCGACGGCAGTAATGCTGGAGTTTGGCAAGATGATGCAACTATTAAAGACCTTAGTGGTACAGTTACATTAACAGCACAAGAAAGTGCTGGAATAAAAGATGCAATTATACAAGCAGACAATTATTTAAAGTCGATAGATGCTGATACATTTAGTTTTCTAGAAAAAGGTACAGCAGTAATAGGTGATAAAGTATTTTTACCACAATTAAAAGCACATGTAAACGCAAACATTAGAAATGTAGGAGCATTTGAACAAGACCCTACTAGGTTTGCACAAAGTTTTGTACAAAAATATATTGATTACATGACTAAAGAAATAGACAAAGTTAAAACACAAAAGACTATAGATGCTAAAACAGAGTTAATGGTTAATGGTGTTAAATTTATTAAAGAACATTTAACAAGTATTGTTGCTGTTTACGATTTGTATTTAAAAATTATAGAAGCAAAAAATGTATTTGTTAAAAAACTAGGTGCTATACAAACATTAGATGCATTTATAAAATCAGATAAAGGTTATGAAGTAACAGGTGAAGAAGGTTTTGTTGCTATTGATAGAATGGGAAATGCTTTAAAGTTAGTAGATAGACTTGACTTTAGTAAGGCAAATTTTGGTACAGGCAAACCAGGTAGTTAAAATGGAATTACAATTAATAAATCAGGATCTTGCAGAGAGTAAGTTATTTAGAACTACAAATAGTTTTAGAAGTCTCAATGGCAGAGAAATAGCGGATTTATTATACTTGCAAACTCTTGCTTTAGTAATGATGTATAGAGATAACAAGCAACAAGATTATGCTATAGTGTATGCTAAAAAAACAGCACAATTTGGACCTTATGCAGTTTTTAGAACTGCGGCTACGGATTTATATATGTTAGCATTTGCAGTAGATAATCCAGAGTATGCAAGTTTAAAGTTCAAAGGAAAAGATGAATCATTCCTTAAAACATTACAGTTTCAAAACAGAAAACATTATATGTTTATGCAAAGACTTGCAAGACAAGATTTAAGTAAAAGTGATTTGACAACATTTTTATTTAGACTAGAAACACAATTAGCAATACAAAATCCTATGTACAAGCAGATTAGAAGACTTGTTCTTGAATGGGATAAGTTAAAGTATGCACAAAGACAAATGGTAGTTTCTAAAATTATACAACACATGAGAATAAAGGGAAGAGGAAGTGAATTGTTCCCACAAGTCAGTTCAATGAGTAAACGAAGAGAACTAACTCCTCCACCAAAATCCAACACACTAAAAAGAGCAGGAGCAACCGCCTTAGGTGCTTATGCAGGTAGTAAAATACTACCAAAAGTTTCTAATAAAATTAGTTCAGTAACTGGTGCTGGAATTGGCGCAATAGCAGGATACTGGGCAAGTGGTAGAAAAAAAGCCTAAATTACTTTTACATGCTGGCCCACCTCGTTCGGGTACAACATATCTATACGATTTAATAGAACAAAGTTCTGATCCAGAATTCCGTAACTCAATACAACCTGCAAAAGGTTGGAAATACATAGACCATGTACACGAACAATATATGGCGGGCCGTATAGATGCTACCAGTTATATTAATCAACGTATGAGGTTTAAAGAAAACAGATTAACACAACCTAACATAATGCAAATTGTAGAACGATGTTTACAATTAACAGAATGGCAAAAATTGGGTAATACAGTTGACGAAAGTATGCACAACAAATGCTTACAAATAATGTATGGGTTTAGTAAGTCTTTTCCTAAAGAAGCAGATGTACATATGACTATGGCACCACATGTCGCTAATATAGAACACTTGCTCACTAAATCGGAAAGTTACACTAAACTTTTAAATAAAGATTCACATTTATATACACCTGAAGAAATATGTAGTATAACAAGTCAATGTATTTCTCTTGCTAAAGAAACTTATGTAAATGTATTAAATGGTTTTGCAGATAGTGAAATATATGAAAGCATAGATTTTGTTGTAAATTTAAGAAGACCTAGGACATTGTTTATATCCAATCTACAAAACCAACATTACCTTAATACTGTTATATTAGACAAATTTGATATGAAATCAAACTTTATACCTGCAGTTGAAAGAAAAAATATAGAAAAGTTAGGCGATTTTGGAAAATATATTCTAGAACACAAAGACGATTTTGATCCATCTGCTATACTATATTATGTATTAAAAAATAGAGACCACATAGAAATGGATGTATTTACTGCTAGAAATATTAATGAATTTCACTTATATAATATGTCTATGATGAGGGTATATGAACAGTTTATAGGTTTAGCAGAAACTTTTAAAGACCACCCAAGAATAAAAATTAAATTTATCAATGAAGATGTACTCAATAATTCATCTCAATTGGCTAAAATATTGCCGTATTATGTAAAAGAGTCTATAGAAGAAAGCCCTGTTTATTTGAAAAAAACTAATTCTGTAATAGAAGGAGTTTTTCCAAAAGACCTAAGCCGTAGTATTTTAAAAGAAGAAGATTTAAAATTTAATAAAGATATTACATCATACCACGATCCGGAATTTGCAAACAAACTCATTAATGAACTATTACAAGAATCTAAACCATGTTGTAACTTTAAACATAGTAATGATTTTGTTAACCAACAAAATCAGATATTAGATAAATAGTTGTATGAACATAGCAGATATCATCGTAGAAGCGGAATTCGATCCAGAATACGAAAAGAAAAGACTAGCAACAGCCTTACAAAATTGGCAAAGAACTTCAGCCAATAACTATCAGCCTTCCGTTATAAGTTCTGTTCCTGCAGAGGCAACAAAAATCTATGCTGGCGGAAAAGGCGGTCTTAGTCCAGCAGATGCTATATCCCAAGCAATTGAAAACGTTAAAGCCAGACAGGCAAATAACCAAGCCTCAGATAGACAAACTCCAAATTCTGCTAAAGCAAATATGATGAAAAACATGCAACAAGCAAATAAGGATCGTAGTAAACAAGCACAACAACCAAAAGTTAGTGGCGGCGGAGACCGTGTTGGTAAATCAGGTAAGAAATGGGGTAACCAATATTACAGTGATCCAAAAACGTTTAGTGGCAAACTTAAACAATATATAGATGCTCCTAGCATGGATTTACGAACAGCAAATACAGCCGCAGGATCAGGAATGGATGCTGGAAAGAACGTTGCAGGCAAACTAGACAAGTTTATGTCCATAGGCGACAAGTTTAGAAGCCCTATTAATGCTAAATAAAACGCAATAAAAATACCTATTTTAGATAAATAAAAGTAACGAAGGGGCATATAGCCTCAACATTTTAGGAGAATTAAAAATGGCACAGACTCAAAATACAGGAGCCGCAGTTGCTCCAGGTCACGTAGGCGGAAAAGTCTTCGCAGGAATTCAATTAGATTTCGGTGCAGATGTATCAGCAAAATTGGCTGTTGGTGGCGCAGTAGACGTAACACTTAAAGCAATTATGAACGAAGGTCTTACACCTTTAGCAATTGGTACAGTTGACGCAACAGGTGGAACAGGACAAGGTCTTAAAGTAATATTCGAAGGTGAACATGGAACAGATACATATGATGGATCTAATTCAGAATCACTAGCGGCTCACTTAGAAGACGTTGTACAAGCATTAGGAACAGTTGACGGTGTAAACTTAGCATCAGCAACAGTTGCCGCTTTTGACCTATAAGTTTTAACTTATTAATAGAAAAAGCAGGTTTATACCTGCTTTTTTTATGGTTTTAAAAAATCTACATACATAAAAAAATTATATTCTTTGATAAATAAAAGTAACCAAGTAGGATAACACACAAATAAACGGCGGTGGTTACTAGACCACGTTATCCTATAAACAAATAGGAGTTAATCATGGCATTAACAAGAGTAAACGGTGCGGCGGCAGAAGGTCAACTATTAGTAGGATCTATCAGTCACTTCATCATAGACGAAGTAGACGGAACAGATAACATTAGCCAATTTGGTTTCTCAGGTGGAGCGGCTCAAAAAGGTGAATTAGTTCTACAAGCATTATCTACAAGATGTACTCCAGTATTAATCAACAGCATTTCTGCAACAGTAATGCACGTTGGTGTTGAAGGTTCTCCTTCAGCGGCTGACTTACTAGCGGCTATCCAACCAGTTCTTTCTGGTAACGGTGCAAACGCAACTGTAACAGCAGGTGAATACAGAGTAGCATAAGTTTAAATTTAACTTAGAAAAAATCCTCACTTTATGTGGGGATTTTTTTTGGTTTTTAATTCTGAATAAGAAAAACCAATAAAGTGATAAATACAAGTTATACAGGAGACACACATGAGTCTATCAAGAAGTGGAGCAATGGGCTCCGTAGAGGTTTTAACAGGTAATATAGAATTTTTTACTTTGTTTACTTCTATAGACATAACAGTAACAAATGATTACACTGACAACTCTCAAAAAGATTTTGAAAGTGTAGTTCAAGTAATAGGATTGAGGGCAATGCCAACAGTTATGAACAATCCAGTTGCTTTGAATGGAGCAGGTAATAATTTATTACAAAACTACGGTGCACCAAGTATGACCGGAGCAGGATACATTTTTAAATTTGCTACAGAAGTGCCATTTGCACATACAGTAGACACTTTAAAAGATGAATTGCATGGTATTGTACTTAATGGTGGAACTGTAGATACTAAGAACACCGTAAATATGGAGTTCACAAAACAGGATTTATTATAAAATGGTTAAAAAAGTAGACCCGCAAAAAGCACCAGAGACAGAGATATATGCTAATAAAGATAATTTAGAAGCACATATTATTGCTGACATGTTGCGTATTGAAAGCATTACTACAGAACTTAGAGAATTTAAAGTTGACACAAAAGAACGATTAAATAAGATTGAGAACTGGGTACTTGCTATTGTAGGTACTACATTTACAACCTTAATTACTATCCTTATTGCATTAGCAACAGGATTTTTTGGAGCATAAAATGAGATTATTTGAAATCGAAAATGAAATCACAGTCAATGGAGATTTTCATGAAGAGTTCGGTTACTTAGCATACGATGAAGAAGGATTATTCGAAGCAGAATACCAAGGACGTAAAGTTAAACTAAACAAACCTATGCAAGGTGATGTTAAGAAGTTTAAAGTTTATGTCAAAGATCCTAAAACAAAAAATGTTAAGAAGGTTAATTTTGGCGATCCTAATATGAGAATTAAAAAGTCAAATCCCAAACGAAGAAAAAGTTTTAGAGCAAGACATAATTGCGATAATCCGGGACCTAAAACAAAAGCACGTTATTGGTCATGTAGGAAGTGGTAATATACAATGCGATTAGAAGAATTTTCTGACGATACCATTATAGAAGCCAGAATGGTCTGGCGTAAAATGGGCAACACAGTTAAACGTGCTGTTAGATGTACTAGCGGTAGACGTAAAGGCAGAGTTGTGAGTAACCCAGCACAATGTCATAAACCTATTGACGTTAAAAAACGTATGACGTTAAGAAAGACAAAAGCAAGAATGGGTGCTAGGATGTCAAGAAAATCTCAAAGAACAAAACGTATGAACCCAGCCAGCAGAAGATTAAAAAGTTTAAACAAATCTAGTAATAGAAGAAGATAAATGAAGTTTAAAGATGTTAGGACAATCGAGAGTATCCTTTTAGAATATGGTCTAAAGCCAGGCGCACCTACACCGGTAGGAGACCAACAGTCAGGCACAGTTGCTAAAACAACACCTAAAAAACCCACAACACCACCTAAAAAAGATTTAGGTAGTCCTACTGTAACACCAGGGTTAGATATACCAGAACCTGAAGCACCAGAACCACAAGCATTTAAGGCTATGGATCTTGGCGATGGCGATGAGTTCAAAGATAAAACAGGTAAAGTTGTAGGTAAGGTTGTAAGTAAAGTAGGAGATGGTCCACAGCCAGACAAATTAGTAGTAGATGATGGCAAAGGAGAATATTCTTTTATAGATCCTGACGAAGAAGTTTTTATGGATGCTCCAGTAACAGAAAAAGCAGAAAAGTCTGGGAAATACAGTAAAAAGAATCATAGGAAAGCACTTAACAAAGTAAAACCTAAAGTAAGACAAGAAAAAAACAGAGTTAAAAGACTTGCTAAGTTAGGACTTAAAGAAGCAAGAAAGGATTTGTTTGAAATCAACTTCAATAAAAAAGAAATAGTTAAAAGTTCTCTAGATGCATCTATTAGATGTGGCTGGGAGGCAGAAACTATTTGGACATCTCTAGAAGGTGAAACTGATGATGTTGATAATATGACACTAGACGAAGTTGATAACAATTTTGGTGGTGTCGATTATGATAGTGTTGCAGAAGGCTATACTGATTGGCTTTATGATTACAAAGTCGATGACTATATGAATGATGCCATTGATTATTGGATAGATGATAAAACAGAAGATGAGGATTACATCAATGACTTTATTGATTCAGAAGGCATAAGTGAAGATGATTGGGCTCATCACAGAGAAGAAACTCTAAGAGTAGAATATGGCGATGAAAGATACGATGAAGAAGGTCCTGAAGAACTTTCTGATGTTTATGGATACGAAGATGAAAATTGGGCCAGAGAATATGTAGAAGAAGAAAGAATGGATGACTTCACCCTTTGGCTTAGAGATATCGCCGCTGATGACGATGATGTCCGACAAGACGCATATGAACGTGCAGAAGGTGACTATGATTATGATGATTGGATTAATAGCCAATGGTATAGCATGAGTGCATTCTGTGATGACTATGGTATTGACTATAGTGTTGGCGGTAGTTTAAGCGAAGTTGCTGACTTGATGACACAATTTATTAGTGATAGTAGTGCTTTTAGTGACCATACTCCAGAATATGGCGACTACGGAAACACTAGCGGTACTACAACAGAATATGCAGTAGAAAGTGATAGCAGTATAGATGGTTACGGTACTGGAGCAGAGATTATTTCTCCGGTATTTAGTACACCAAGAAGAATGCTTAATGAAATGAAAAAGTTCTTTGAATGGCTTCAAAGAAATGACGTAGAAACAAATAGTAGCACAGGGCTACACATTACTATGAGTTATTTCCCTGAACCTGATGCACCTATGGACGATAGAGGAAGAGTTATTTCAGGCTCCCAGGGTGGAACAGCAAATAGAGTTAAAATGGCTGTGTTATTAGGTGACCAATATATTCTTAGTGAATTTAATAGAGATAGAAATACTTACACTAGAAGCCAAATGGCAGACCTTGAAGCGGCTGTTAAAGAGTTAGAACAAAATCCCGGCTCACAAGGAATAAAAAGAGCAGAAGAATTTTTAGAAAAACATATCAGTAATGATAAGTTTAGATCCATACATTTTAAGAATGTAACAGACCAAAAAACAGGAACAAAGTTAATAGAATTCCGTATTGCAGGTGGTGAAGATTATCATCATGAAATGGAAAAAATAGTCAAAGCAGTTGTTAGGTATGCAACAATTATGATTGCTGGATATACGGACGAGTATAATGGGGACTATGTTAAAGCATTAAGTAGACTACTTAACAAAGCGAAACAATTACAATCAAGAGACGTAGAAGAAGTAGAAAGTCTTAAACAACGATATGACGATGTTGCTGGACATCCTATTTTAGATACTCACAAAGCAATAGTTGGGTCTAAAAATTATTTAGAATTTACTAAAACTATGCTTAGTGCAATGGAAGATATATCTCAATCTAAAAAAGATTTGGAACCTGCAACTAATAAAGCCTGGGCAAATAGTTGGAAAGAATTTATAGAAAATACTAGTGCTACTATGTCAGAATTTGATCCATCTTTAAGAACAGCAGTAGAGTCTTATGGAGTAACAATAAATGAAGGCTTACAAGAAGCACCAGTTAAACAAGAACGTTCTATAAAGGCGTACATGAAACCACAACCAGTAGCACCAGAAAAACGTGCTAAGAGTTTAAGAGCAGAAGGGTTAAGACAATTAAGCGAATCACTTGGTATGGTTGCAATAGATGTACAAACTAATACAGCAAGGTCAAAACCTAATGCTAAAAGTATAGGGGCATTAAGAACATACCTTAAACAGAATGAAATATCATATGAAGACATTAATGCTAATATAAAAGCATGTGTAGATGATTTTAATTTTACTAAAAATGTAGAGTATGGTCCTGAACAAAAAATTAATATTGTAAGAGAAGGCATAAAAAAATTATTCCAAAAAGATATTATCACAAAACCAGATTATATTACTACACAACAAGTAGAAGCATTTGGTAAAGGTTTATGGAATATTGTAAACAGTAAAGACTTTGATAAGAAAAAACTTGCAGAAGTAGAAGACCTAGTAATTAAAATTAGGTCCGGCGATAATGCATTAGGTAGTGTAGATACTAGAGAATTAGAACGAGATATAAAGAACATACTTAAAACACTTGTTACAAAAAGAGAATTCAATGCTTTTTATAATGAATTAAGTACGTCGGGTTATAATCATCCTGTGTATATTATATCTCCTGGCATGATATATTCTAAAAAGCATTTTGCAGAATTTATTAAATATGCCAAAACGGCAGAATCATATTCACACCCTGTAAGTAGATCTCATAATGCAAACATATTCAATGATGATTCATATGAAGAAAATTCTCTTAACAAATATACTATGTTGTTGAGAAGAAGATTTAAGTGGTTAGAAGAATTATATGGCACAGAAAAAAGCAAAGCTCAAGAAATAATAAAAGCATTTGTTCCAGTTGTAGAAGAATATATAAGAGAAACTGCCGCCTATGAAGAAGGCGATTGGTCAGGCTTATTTGGTTTTGAAAGAGAAGAAATTCAAGACCTTCCTGGCATGACTGATGATGATAAAGAATCAGTTTATGATTTATATTATGAAAGGGATGGCGCAAACTTTTTAGGTGTATCAAATTATGCAATAGAAAAAGTTCAAGGTTATTTAGATTCCGTAGTAACAGGAGAAACGGAAAGAAGAGATATAAGTGGTATAAATTCATTTATTGCAGATTCCATAAGAGAGTCTTTAGGTGCTTATTATAAAAATAAAAATGAAGGCAAAAGTCTAGGCGGTCCTAGTTATAGTAACTATTATAAGATTGATGAAATTAAAGGCTTAATGGCACAAAGATTCCGTGCTATCAAAGTATTAATGAAGTCTGTTGATAAAATGTTTGTAGACAACGGATTTGATACACAAGATGATATAATTCAACGAAAGAAAAATTTAGATAAAGATGCTAAAGCATTTAGAAACAAAGAAGCAAATAAAACATTGGCTACTATAAACATACCAAGTCATTCTATAATGTATGTAAATAAGTCAGACCTTGAAAATATTAGAGCTGGTACCGGCAACGTAAGAGAATTGGTAGAAGCGGCACTAAATGTTAATAACGGTAGAAAACAATCTATATTCTTTGTTATACCAGCCGCACATTGGGGACCGGTATTAGATGCTTATAAGAATATGGACCCACTAGTTGTCCAACAAAATATAGGTAATCATAGTCAAGATTGGCGATTAAAAAATTATTACAAATTAGTAGATGAGTTTAACTCAACATATAACATTCGTTATACTAAATTATTTAGTGGTGTCGATTATGAACAGGTAGATGCTACAGATAGGAAAAAGATTAGTGAGTACGCCCAAATAGAATTTACAGGTGAACAAGATGGTAGAACTGGTATGGGAGATGTTGAAGACCTTATACCTAGGAACACATTAAATAACCCATACTCTGGTGAGCCTTTAGATAAAAATAGTGCAGTAGCATGGTCATTGAGCGAAGGCAACGATAAGAAAATGTTCAATGCATATGATTGGGAAAAGTATCATAACACAGATGCTTCAAAATACAAGAAAGCAACACTTGACATTATGAACAAAGAAAACTTAGGTTTTTATCGTGCTATAGAAAAAGTAATTGAAGTGCAAGGTGCAGGTATAGGTGGATTTGGTAAAAATGCTATTATACAAGCCGCTGGAGTAGAAGATTTAAGTGGTGAAGCAACTGCTACTATAATGGATCGAACAAATTGGAGTAATTTAACTGATTTCTTTAAAATAGAAAGAGGTGTAAATGACCAAGGTATAAATTTATTTAAAAAAGTTACAGAATCAATAAATGAAGATAATAGAGATACAAGACTTAAAAAAACGCTCGGGGACGAAGAAGTTCCAGTAATTGGTATAGAAAGATTTATTTTATGTGTTAAAATTGCTAAACAATATATAAAGGACAACTACAAAATAAGTGGCGGAAACTATTTTAGAAAAGATGCTCAAGGTAATCCTGGTGATGATGTAAGTAGTATATATGGTCGAGGTGGACCAATGGCAGATGGTACTGGTCAAGATGACCGCTTCTCGTCTGGTGTATCAGAAGATGATTACCAAGATATGCGTGACAAATATCGTATGTTTAATTTTATGATGCAATATGGTATGCAACATTATATGGTACAACCAGATGTAAACAGACTGGTAGCATTCCTTAAAAATGAAGACAATGATGAAAAATTTAAACAGGTTGTTTTAAACAGACTGATAAACGATAAACAAATAGGTTTAAAACCAAATGACTTCCAAGGCGCATTAGCCAGAGGTAGAATAGATTTACAAGGTCAAAGCGAAAGTGTGTTTGCTAAGTTTGACAAACTTCCTTTACAAGAGCAGTTGCGTATAGTTTCAGAATCAAAAGTATTAGAAAGACCTTTAACAAAAGATGAAAAAGATGACAAAGAAAAATATGTTAAAGGTATGAAGAAAAGCAAAAAAGATTTTGAAAAACGTTATGGCAAAGATGCTGAAGCAGTTATGTATGCAACAGCAACTAATATG
>MDTG01002414.1_pt1 | contig 19728 bp, 35 predicted proteins | sample 811421 | NCBI WGS metagenome assembly MDTG01 (sample SAMN05326645, study PRJNA326480) | marine metagenome | isolation source: seawater | place: Pacific Ocean: South East | collected 2011
ATAGTTATCGCATGAGTAGAATATGTATGTATCTGGTCTAGGCGGCATCTTACCGTATTTATCATAGTATTCTGCGTGGGGATCATCTACAAAACCTTCCATGTGAATACCCTCCTTGTTGTTTGTTATTTAATCTGTAGACTCACCACCAGCGAGGGGTGGTTCGATTTCCTCCCTGCCATCCCTCGCACCTTTTGCTAACAGACTTTCTACTTCCATTAACTTAGAAGTTGCCTCATCGATCAAGTCATTATTGTCAATATGACCAGATAATACTCCAAAGTTAAGCTGATTGGTCGCCATAGCAACCAGTTTGCGAACATGATGTATACTTGACATAACCACCTCCGTTATGGAATATGTTCTTAACAGCCCGAAACGGCAGTTGTGGGGGAAGAGGACGCTCAGGTATCAACTGGCGTCCTTTTCTTTTTGTTCTTGCTGTTCTTCAAGAGCGCACTCATCGCATTGCGTCCACTCACCATCTGTTTCGTGAGCAAGCCACTCGCAATCAGCACAGTCATTTGGACTCTTGTACTTCACAGCTCAATCCTTTTGTTCTTCATGGCTTGCAGTCTATCTTTAGTGTCTGCATCTAAATGATCGCTAAGTTTAGCAGTAGCATTACAGCGATGCTTCTGCCTACGTTGCTCGATGAGGTGGTTAGCCCATATCAGGCCACACTTTACAGAACAGAAGTTACCGAACTTCATAATCCACTTACCTGTCCAACAGACAGTCTCATAGTATATTTTGCCATCAGTGGCACGCCTTGGTGTTTCTCTTAGAACTTCAAGGTTGCCCATGTAGCGTTCCCCTGGCTTCTCAGCCGTAAACACCTTCTTCTGCTTTTGAGCAGGACGCTGACAGTTATAACAAGTTACTTCGTGACTAAGCTCTTTAGGAGCCGAATAATCATCAGACCGCATAGTGATCTCCTATTTAATATCCCACAACTGTTGTTAGGCTACGATACGCCCAGCTTCTCTGGCTTCTTCCCAGTATTCCAACAGCGATTTATCTGGCTTGAAGTACAGATCTCTCTCTACACCCAAGCCAAACGGTGGGAACTTTAGCGATTTAAGTTCAGACAGGCTTACAGATCCCATCTCTGGTGTGCCTTGGCCGATGTCACAGAGGCCAAACATTGTGTCTCCGTCATCTTCCATCTTTGATATGAGCCATGTAAAAGCACCACCACCGAACAGTTTTACAACTGGTCTGCCCAGTGTATCCTTCATGTTGTTGGCTTTTAGCTGTCGCTCAATGTCCTTTGTTATCAACTTCATCATTTCCTCCTACAATGTGTCCATGCCCCTCTTTCATATGCTCGATCATCATCTTTGATAATAGAGCAAGCTGTCCTAGTGAAAGAGCGTCATAGTAATCCCAAGTAATTTGGGAAAAGAGTTCTCTCTTATCTGTCTTCATTAAGAGTGAAAGCGTAAATGAGTTTGCTTTGGTTTTTGTTATCGAGATGACAGCTGTCCTGTCCTGTCCGTCATCTGTGACACCATTCATCCAAATTTCAGAGTCAGACTGATTGATGTTTACTTCATCAAATTCAAGCTGACCTATCACAAACTCTACATACTTTTGTTCTGTAAAGTGCATTGGTCTACCTTGCGGTTCTGGTATTCCTCCTCATAACATGGAAGGCATATCGTTCTATGAGATGCAGGTTCGATAGAACGAAGTATGCAGACAAACCACTGAACGGTTCGCCCACATACCTCGCAATCTGAAGGTCTGCCTTGATTGTTAGTCTTCTTAGGCAGCGTCCTCGTTCTCCTTTAGATATGTCTTGATGCGTTTGAACTCTTCCATAACGACAACCTGATCCTTCTTAGGAAGCTTGTCATATACGACTTTGTTCTCACGCCACATGTCATCGACCTGTGCAGTGGATGTGGCTTTACCAAACTGATCCTTGATGCGATCTACGTTTGCTTGCCACTCTTTCTTGGACTCTTCAGTATCCATGACTGGCAAGTCCTCTCCAGCATAGATGTTAAGCCCAAGGCCGAAATAAGCAATCGTCTTAACCAGACAACGTTGAAGTGCGGTGTTGACCGCAAAACTGTCAGGAAAAGGCATTGCCTTATTCTTGAAATCGAGGACAGGATAAATCTCTGAGTGAGACTCGCCCTCGATAGTAACAGTTGTCTGAACATAGGTGTTCCCTTTAGTGTCTCGCATGAAAGGAAGCGGGTTATTCTGGTTGTCATGGAATACCACCTTCTCAAATGTTGCTGTTGGATAGTGTGACTTGACCAGTGACCAAGCCCATGTCCAAGAAAGATAAGTGAAGTTACCTTTCTTCTCGGTATGTGCTGAACAGTCAACGGCGGCTAGGGTTTTGAATACATCAGACATTCGCATTGTCCTCCTTCGGGGTGTTTACTCTGATAGATATTGTACCTGACTTGGCACGAGTTGCGACAAGCTTGGAACCAGCTGGATGATTGCCAGTTAGATCAAGTGTCATACGTTTACAGTTGTCAGGCATGTAGTGACGTATCTCTGTCTTGGATAAGTCAGCATGTTCTACAGCCTTCTTGGCTTCTGTAATCAGTTGAGCGTTGAGATTCATCTCCGATTGCATACGCTGGTCGAAGAACTCAAAGCTAGACATGTCGATTGTAACCATATCGTCATACACCACTGGTGGCAGTGACACATGGTCGATAGGTGGTACACCTGACTGATACCAATCCCAGAACTTCTTACAGTTATCAACATAAGCATTGATCCAGTTGTCATCACGGTTGATTACACGAACCTCCATGCGGCAGTGTACAGCGAAGAACGCAACTAGAAAGCATTGCTCACGACCAGTAGAAACCAGATGATGCTGACACTGCGGTGCATACATCTCACAAAGCTCATCGATGTCACGAAAACCAAAGTGTGCTTTGGCCTCTACAGGATCGTAATACTTTGTAAGGGCATCGAGTGTTGAGCGTATAGGCAAGCCGTAGTCTGGGCTGGCGTGTCTCAATATATCTCTGGTACGCAAAGGAATGTCGAAATCATTCTCGAACCAATCAAGTATGAAGGACTCTAGATGAGAGCCAGCCGCCATACGAAGCTTAGTGTTCTTGTCGAACTTACGTTCCTTGTCACCGTTCTTCTCATCGATGAGGTCTTGCCACGCATCAAGATCGCCGCTGGCAATGATAGATGCTTCTGAAGAACCAATGAAGTTTGATCTTGTGTTAAGCTGCTGCTGTGTTAGTGCCATCGTTTTCCTCCAATGCGGGAATGTGGTCGTCTAGTTTGTAATGTTCTGGTGCAATACCTTCATCATGTTGTCTCGCTTGTATCTCATCGTAACAACGACGGATGAAAGTCTGTCGTTGAAAGCGTGAGTTACTGGCAAACCGAGCAACAGTGTCAGTAAAGTTAGGTACGTCTTGTGAACGTATGTATGGTGCAACTTCAGTTGCCAGCCATACGAAGTGCTTCTTTGTCATGTTGGCCATCAATTCCTCCTTTGACTACGCCAATGATATCGATGAGACATACATCGATTTTTCGATAGATTGGATTTGTACTGTTAGGGATGCAGTATCCCTTGCGGTACTGGTAGAGAGCATTGCGCTGTACCTCTTTAACCAGTATCACATCATCATCTATTGGCTTCTGGTCGAGCTGTATCACCACGCTACAGCCCTTTGGAAACCCAGATTTGTTCATAGATTCTTCGTGTACAACTATTTCAACTAACATAATAATTACATAATAGTCGAAAAATTATAATAAATGAATTGTCAATGCACATTATTTTGATTATCTTTCACATATGACAGATAGTTTCAGCTGTAACCTGATTTCACAACTGACCAATAGGCGTCATGAACTTGGACTGCCTCAGACTATTGTTGACCATAAGATTGGTGTAGCTACTGGCTTAGTCGCCAAATGGGAAACAGGGAATCGTAAGCCAACAGCGTTTAACCTGCATTGTTGGGCTGAAAGCCTTGGATGCAAAATAACTCTGGAGGTTGTAGAGGATGATTTGCGGTATTGACCCTGGTCTAAGTGGCGGCATAGCTTTCATCGAGAAGGATACTGTCTGCTCTGTTGAAGCTGTGCCTGTCCACAAGATAAAAGAAGGAAAATCTGTGAAGCGATATCTTGATTGTTTCACAATTCTTCACTTACTTCACAAATATGAACCACAGCATGTGTTTATAGAAAAACAACAAGCGATGCCAAGGCAGGGTGTATCATCTACATTCCGAACTGGTTTCGGATATGGTTTGTACATAGGCATGCTGATAGCTGGTGATTACGATTACACCATTGTTGGTGCAAAAGAATGGAAGAAGTTTTTCAATCTTTCATCAGACAAAGATCTTAGTAGAGAGAAAGCATCAGTGATATTTCCCGATGCTTCCCATATGTGGAGACAGAAGAACCAAGACGGTCTTGCTGAAGCAGCACTGATAGCTTACTTTGGAGCCAATGGATCCCAAGTGTTAAGCTCGTGGGAGCAGTAATCAGAGATTGCTTGTGCTAACGCCTTCTTGCCCTCGATGGGTTCTGTCTGGCCTAGTTCATTGTGCCAGATGTCTGCTAGTTGCTCTGCTTTGTATTTGTTGAGCCACTTGACGTCTGGTTTGAACCAATTAGCTTGATGTTCGTAGCCGATTGATTTCTGAATGGCCGGATCATTGAGAACATACGATGGTATAGATCTCGCAATGACTGGAGCAAAGTGTTGAGCGATCCACTCAAGAGGGTTGCCAATGAAGTAATCGACAGTAGGCCTGTCAACATCGCTGTAACTTTGACCAACAGAGTTTCTAAGCTCTTGATAAGAAGCATGACGCTCATGTTCTTGGTATCCTTCTGGTTCGTAGTCAGATGTAAACTCCTCTGCTACGTCATATGATATGTTAGTAGGTCTGTTCTGTTGTGTGTGAGTGTACGAGTGGTATGCACTAGCACAAGCCATAGCAAGCAGAACATCGTCTTTGCTGTTTGAAAGTAACCAATCACGAATGTGTTTGGCTTTCATCTTAGAGTATGCCGTAAACTGTGGCTTAGACATATCCTGTGGTGTAAGCACTGGTTCTTCACCAGCTTCCACAGCATCTATCTCTGCCTGTGACTTGTCCTTGGGATCAGTGAACATCTGAACACGCAAGTTGTGACGATAGGTGTCGTAAGAGAAAGCAACAATAGTCATCTCTTTCTCTGCCTTCAGCTTCTCATCATCACCGTACAGCTGATCAAGATAACGGAAACGTTTGTCATCAAACGTCTGCATGTCTACAAGAACGTGTACTTCTTTGTAGCCCATGCTGCGATACTCTTCAGCTTTGTCGTTGACGTACTTGATTTGTAGTTCTTTGAACAGGTCAACGTTAGTAATGAACTGTTCTTCACCAAACAAATCACCCTCGATGTTCAGGTCAGCCATATGCTCTTTGACATCAAACAATGCTAGATCAAGTTTGATCTTGTCTGATGTCATAGCCATGCGGGCATGTGACATGTTGATTTTCTCATCAGGCTCATACCTACTAAGAAACTCATCCTGTCTCTCATGACTGCCAAGCGTCAGTGCTGATGCAACTCCGATGTTGAACTCACAATTGCGAAAGCGTTTCTTTGCATTGTCCGATAAGTCAGACAAAGCTACACGTTGTTGAACCCACTTGTGGGTTTGACCAAACTGCTTTGCAATCGAATCGAAGTCATGTTCACCACTGGCACACAATGCGCTGATGACATCACACTGATCTAGGGGGTGCATATCCTCACGCATCATGTTAGCATGTAGTCCGGCTAGCTGATCATTGCTGTCAATCTCCACACAATTTATCTCTACCTCAGAGGTTTTACCGTGGATCTTGCGCAATGCGGCTAGCCGACGATTACCGTCAACGACCTCATAGCCTTTGCCGTTCTTCATCACAACGAGATTGTGCAGAAGCCCTTGAGCCTCGATTGAGGCTACAAGTTGCTTCATCTGTTCGCTGTCTGACTTGACCTGGCGAACATTATTTTTAGCTGGCTTTAGTTCAGCTAGCGGAAGATTTATCATCTGACATCTCCTTCTCAAAGTTAGCAATATCTTTACGCAGCTTGGCAGACCACTCACGCATTGGAATAGATGGCAGGACTGCAATCTCTACAGCCTCAATGCGTTCTTCTGGGTGGTCAATGTAGCTGTCCTGACGATTCTTGAACAGCTCATAAGGTGGGAAGTTCGTAGTAACTTTCGACAGCTTGATATCGCCACTGGTAAGTGCCTTGGCAAAGTCACCGTCATTACGTTCTTCGACACGAAGTATAACGCTGTCGTAACCGTGTTTGATTTTCAGATAATACATCTAGTCCTCCATGATTTTATCTGTGATGTACTTGGACGAGAAAGCAACACCGATCCAAAGTGGTGCGCCTATCACCGATACAAGTAGGGTTGGGTTGATGCCCATAGCAATCAGCATGAGCAAGATGGTTGCGGTAGTTAGAAGATGAACAGAAACAAACCAGCCAAGCCAACGGGTTTTGCTGGTGATGAAACTGAATGAACGTAGTTTGTTAAGCATCGATAAGTCCTTCTCTTATCATGTCTTGGCATCGTCTACCGAACCAGCCTTGTAGTTGGTACGCTAGACCGTTGTTGTGTATGTGTTGCCAAGCCGCCAAAAACTCATTTTGGCTTACAGGTTGTTCTGCACCTTCACATATCAGGATGGCTATTCCGTTTTCCATTTTGTCTAGGAAGAAATCAATTTCCTGTTCTGAGTCTGGTGTCAGGTTGTCACTGTGGCAGTTGACACAAAAGCCCCCAGTGTCAGAACCATCTGGCATGGGGTAGAATTTCAGGTTGTTGTAGCTGGTGTGGTAGTGACCGCAGTCATTGCATGTGTAGCCGTCGTATGGTTGCATATACATTTTTTTATCCTCCAACAGAAAAAGGCAGAGGCTACTCAGAAAAGCCCCTGCCCTCTTCTAGTTCTTGGCTGTACCACGAACCAAGACTAGAATGGAATGTCGTCACCACCTACGTCATTGGAAGGCTGGTTATCTGGGGTGGATTCCCCTTTCTTACCACCAATGAGTCGGAAGGTTGAACCAGCACCAGCAAGCTTAAGCTTGAAGGCAGTCATCTTCGTACCGTCTTTCTCATAGGATTCCACAATTGGAGTACCTTGACAATAGACAGTGATGCCAGCTTGGACATACTTCTCGATGACAGCGGTTACAAGACCTTTACCTTGGCCTGAATCCCAAGCCTCGATACGATACCATCTGGTATTCTCGACTTTCTCACCAGCTTTGTTGGTGTAGGATTCATTGACGGCAACAGAGAAGTTAGCAACCTTCGTTCCGTTTACGTCACGGATCTCCGGTGCTGCGCCTACGTTACCTGATACAGTCATTTGTGCGATATTCATGTGATTCACCTCACGTTTAAAGTTACAAACCAATTGTTTGCACTAAAATACCCCATTGGCTTATAAAAACCAACAGGGTACTTCAGTGTTTACAAATAGAGGCTGGCTCGACCATACCTCCCCTCGGGGAAGACCTTTATTTGCTTTGACCCCAAGACACCGCTTGATCATAGCGTATTGTATCTTGTGTAGGTCACGACTAATAACATTTTGCAATCATGCTAAGGCCGTTGTCTATTCATTTAAACATCTTATTGGCTTTGTGGTGAAACCACAAGAATCTTATGAAGGTGATGATTCTAAACCAGAGTGATGGTCGGGCATACTTGAACTTAACGTCTGTTGTGATGTTTGACATTAGCGTCCTCCCATGTGTACCAGAACTTTTTCCAAGTTGGCTTTTGATAACCGATGGTGCGCTTCAGTATCCAGAGCGTAAGTGATATGAGCGCACCACCGATGACAGCCGCCATCATTCCAGCAAAGCTTCCAAAGAAAACTGCAATGAGGAATAATGACGAAGCTAGATCGATTGCAATATCAAAGAACAAAACCTTTTTGATATTGAATTTTAGTAGGAGAAAAATGATGGCTAACGCCGAACATATTCCTGCGAAGATGTGGAAATCCATTTTCCAAGCGCCTCCAGTTGTTGAGACATGAATGAGAAGAGATGTAAGTGACCTCTAAACACAAGGCTCCAGAGGCTGCATGATATGAAGACTGCTGCGGCGTGGCCTGGGCCTATGAGCAGGGCGAGGAATATGTAGAAGATGCCCAACATGATGAGCGAGAAAGAACGTCTGCGTGACATAGTGTACCTCCTTATGGGTTGTGCCTCGGACTAATAACATTGCGAGGCTCGATGCCGTTGCAATGTTATCGGGCGTTGTGTGTCACAGAAAAAAAGTGTGAGAGAGAACCGAAGCCCTCTCTCACATAGAGCGTAATGTTAGGATATCTGAACGAAGTGTGTGCGTATTGCTTGACGCTTCTGTATATTGTCCATCTTATCCCATTCTGCTTTAGCCATTGGCTTCTTCTTTGGGCGATACTGCTTTGTCTTACGCTCATGCTCCAACTGTTCTGCAGATTTGTACTCACCGATGGTGAATCCTGCACGACGTTCGATCTCTGGACGAACCTCTTTGAGCAGTACCTGTCTGCGGTTCTGATAGTTGGCGTATTTAGTGCGTAGTTTTGCACGCTTGTCCTTGAGGGCTTTGAGTTCTAGACCAGATATCTCCTCTGTGACAACAGCTCTGTTGATCTCGTCTGTGAGATTCTGGCCGTAGTTAGCGAGGTTGCGCATCAGCCCCTCTAGGGATCTGATACGACCGTCGCATATCTGAATCCATTCGGTTGCATCATCATCGGATGGTGAGATGATAGCGGCCAACTCTACCTGCTTGGTATGTAATGCCCAAGCCTCGTAGTAGTTGTACTCTGCGTCCTCTGAGAATGTGTCTGCTTGTAGACGTTTGGCAAGATCATCGAGGTACTCTTCTGTGATGGCGTCAAGCTCTGTCGTATGCGACGGCTTGGACTGCTGACGCTGTTTGCATATTTGTTTTGCATGCTCGATGATAAGGTCTTCTGACTCTGTGGTGTTGTGGACGGTAGTGTCTTGACCGATTGTGTATGTGAATGTCATTTTACGCTCCTATGTAAAAGGGGTGGCTCGATATGAACCACCCGTGTTGTAGTTGGCTTAGTTGTCATATGATTGTGATATTTGAACAAGCTCGTGAAACCGAGGGGAAGATGTTTCTCCTAGTTCGATGAGCTGATCTATCTCATCCTGAATGATGCAAAGATCGTCAAAGCGTGGCTCATCGTGTTCAAGTCGAGCGATGGTCTTGCGTTCCTCTATGTCGGTAGAGAGTTGGGAAGTTGTGAATAGATCGTACTGCATGTCTAATTCTCCTTACGTTGACATGATTGATGACAGCAGGCGTTTTTCACACCTACGATGTTTCAAGAACACGCCCGGAAAGGGGCTTTAGATAAATTCAGAAGAAGGGCTTGGATTTGCCCACAAGGCAAATGCTTTTTAGCCCGCCTCTGAAGAATGAGATAAGCGTGCAAGGAAGAAGTGGACGTGCGAGGTCGAGCTTATCGAACCCCTTGGAGGGTGTGATATGCCACTGCAAGGCGTGGGTGTGAAAAATGCCTGTGTGGCCCGAGCGGCCTGAGCGGTGCTAAACGGAAAGGGAGGTAACGTAATCTCGTCATGCCCCTGGCATGACACAAAACAAATATAATAAAAACCAGAGATTACAATTCCGACCGATTGGAAGTGAGCGAGGAACAGGGCGCAATTCAATACTTGCAAATCAAGTATTGCGCCCACAGTCAGTGTGTCGCTAGTGATGTGTATGTTGAATAGACGAGGTGATGGAGGCGACATACTTACTGTACTTTGTTGTGACGAGTCGAAGTGATGCAACGGCGATACGTTGCCCTGCGTGGAACGCAAATGATAGGTATTACAGGTGGTTGTGGAGTGTGAATTGACAGGTAATTGAGTGAGATGGTATATCATTCCGTAGGTGGTTGTGAGGATGCGGAATGAAAGCTGATAAGAGTAAACAGGATGTGTACAAGGGTGCGATAGTGCCGATTGAGGACATAGAGAGTGGTGCTAACGAGTTGAGGGTAGTGCATGAGAAGGTGACTGACGCACAGGCTGAATTGGTGGAGATGATGTTGCATGATGGTTGCAACCCGACTGAAGCGGCCAAGAGGATGGGTAGGAATAAGAGTTGGGCGTATAATACTCTGAATAAACAGCATGTTATAGAGTACAGACAGAGTCTGGCTATGACGGTGTTGGGATGGGATGCCACACAGGCGATGGCGACTATGAGAACGTTGTTGCAGGATAAGAGTAGTTATGTGAGGCTGGAGGCGGCGAAGGATCTGTTAGATAGGGCTGGGTTTAGTATGGAGGGTGGTGGCAAGGTGCCGAACACTGCAGTGCAGGTGAACTTTAATCTGTGACTGTGGGCATAGAGACCCATGACGGTGTGGTAGAGATCGATGGTGCTTTAAAAAGCCGCTATATCAACATACACCTAATTCACATGCACGATAGCTTTGTGAAAAGCATCTTCTCCAAAAAAAATTTATACCTATAAGGGTTATTTTTCAACAGGAGGCATTTATGGGTGAGAAATCAGAAGCTGATAAGGCGGCAGACCAGCAGAAGAAAGTTGCCGAACAATACAAGAAGACCACAAGCGGCACATATAATATGAATCAAGCCCCTCATCCGGGCATACAACCATCCAATAAGAACTATTCCAGAAATGTAAATATGGCAAAAGATCTGGAAGCCAAAGCAAAAGGCTATAAAGCTTTTGGAGAAGTTGGTCAGTATAGTCTGGTCGGCAATGTTGCTTCTTTGCTGGGCAAGGCAAACATGTATGCTCAATCCAGTGCTTTGAAGAGAGGCGGTATGCCAGTCTTTGATAAGAACAACAAGCTTCAAGGTGTTGTGTCTCAGAATTTCTTCGGTGCTTTGGTTTATACTGGTAACAGTGCTTATAGCCCTATTGGTAGAAAGAACACTGGCTTCCAAGCAGGAAGTGCTAGTTATGTGACAGACGCACAAGATAAGTTTGGAACTGACGATGGGCCTGAACAAATGAACGTAGCGACTGCTCCTAAGCAGGAAGAAACTGCTGGTTCTATTGCTACGGCTACTAGCGGTACTCAACTTGCTCAGAAGAATCAGGCTTTGGAAGCTACGGTTGGTGGTGTTGACCGTAGAAACTTTCTTTCAAGAAGCAGACGAGGTGGTTTAGGGGGGTAACATGAATCTAGATTATGTGCCTCCTGGCAAAGTCGCCAAGGCATTTATGAAAGATTCTTCATTTGTGCGTGGTCTTCGTGGGCCTGTTGGTTCTGGCAAATCTGTTGCCTGTTGCATGGAGATCATGCGTAGAGCAGTAAGCCAAGAGCCAAACGCATCAGGTGTAAGAAAGAGTCGATGGGCTGTTATTCGTAATACGAATCCTCAGCTTAAAACGACAACAATCAAGACATGGCGTGATTGGTTCGATGATGACTTGGGCAGATTTGTGTGGTCGCCTCCATATACACACAACATCTGCTTTTCTCTTCCTGATAAATCCGTAGTTGAGCTTGAAGTCATCTTTTTGGCTTTGGATAAAAGCGAAGATGTAAAGAAGCTCTTATCTCTTGAGCTATCTGGTGTGTGGATAAACGAAGCCAGAGAGATTCCGAAGTCAATTGTTGATGCTTGTACTATGCGCTGCGGCAGATATCCGTCGATGAGGGATGGTGGGCCTAGCTGGTATGGCGTTATTATGGATACAAACAGTCCAGATGAGTCACATTGGTGGGGAATTATGTCTGGAGAGGTGGCTGTACCCGAATATTTGACCCAAGAAGAGAAATTATTGCTTGTGAAGCCGGAAGATTGGGCATTTTACACCCAACCTGGGGCAATGAGTCCTAAAATTGACCTAGAAGGCAACTTACAGGGCTATGAAATCAATGAAAAAGCCGAAAATATCCAAAATATCCAGAAATCTTACTATGAAAAGATAATTTTGGGTAAATCCCCTGCTTGGATTAAGGTTTACGTCCTAAATGAGTACCAAACCTTGCTCGATGGCAAGTCTGTGTACCCCACATTCAGAAAAGATGTGCATGTTTCTAAAGAAGCACTGCAACCTAACGATAATTCAGAGATTATTGTTGGTATTGACTTTGGTCGCACACCGTCAGCTGTGTTTATCCAACACTTGTATGGTGGTAGGTGGGCTGTATTGCATGAGGTTATTGGTCAGGATATGGGTGCTGGCAGATTTGCTGAAATGCTCAAGCGTGAGATAAGCAGACAGAATTGGGACAAGCACACGTTTAAGTTCATAGGTGATCCTGCTGGTAATCAAATGGCGCAGACAAATGAAACTACGCCATTCATGATACTTCGTGCTGCTGGCATAAATGCTTATCCGTGTAATACCAATGACATTAGCCTTCGCATTGAGTCTGTCGAGGGGGTTCTAAACAGAATGTCAGAGGGATTACCCAGTATGATAATTAGCCCAACGTGCGTAACGTTGATAAATGGCTTTGAAGGTGGCTATCAGTATAAGCGTACCTATTATATGGGTAACGAGAAGTATGATGAGAAACCTAATAAGAATCGCTTTAGTCACGTTCATGACGCCCTTCAGTACGCTATGATTGGCGGTGGCGAAGGCAGACGAGTATTTACTGGCAATAGCAATCCTTCCCGCCCCACAACTGTTGCGAGGGTTGGTAGTCCACTCGAACGTATGAACAGGAGAAGGAGTCAGGGCAAGCCCAGAAGTAGGTTTGCCGCACTATGAGTGCCGATACAAATAAAGTCGTTGTTGCTTTTACCAAGACAAACCAAAAAGGATTTTGGAAATGGGTAATTGGTAAGCATGTGAATTTCTCTCATTGTTGGGTTGTGTTCTACCAACATGATACCGATACATGGAACTGGCTAGAATACAATAATACAGGGTTCAAATTTGTTTCTAAGAGAGGTGATGAAGCTACAGAAATGCTTGCTACGCTTGTAGGTCGATGTACTTGTATTGAGATAACTCCAAAACACAGGTACAGCAAGGTTCCTCAATATCTTTGGCCTTGGCTTTATTGTGTTTCATTTTGCAAGCATGTGATAGGTGTAGCTAAGTGGTCAGCAATAACACCGTATCAATTGTATTGTGAATTGCTTAAACGTGGTGGAAAAGAGATATTTACCGAATATAAGGAGAATTGTGATGGGAAGCATATTCAAAACACCTAAGTATCGCCCTGATCCAGAGCTTGAAAAACAAAAGAAAGAGCTTGCGGCTAAAGTAGCCAAGGAAAAAGAAGAGGCGGCTAGACGTAAGAAGGATAAAGATAATCGTATACGTCTAAACCAGATAGGTTCTAATGCTCTGAAAGATGAGGATATGGAAGGTAGTATGGGCTTTAAACCCAACAAGAAACTTATGGGTGGTAAAAAAGGTTATTCTAATCCTCTTACCGGAATATAGGGGCAGTTATGTATTCAAGCAATGACGGCCATTCAGAGCCAACAGCAGTCAAAGGCGATGATGCTGAGTACAAGTCCGTAATGGACAGGTACAAAAAAGCAAAAGGACGCTGGAACAATTGGCAAGATGTCTGGGAAGAGATTTATGATTACGTTCTTCCTCATCGTGAAAGCTTTTTTCAGGAGTACAGCGGGCAAAGGCGTACTGAAAATATTTACGATGAAACGGCTGTTGTGGGTCTTCCTAAGTTTGCTAGTCGCTTACAACTTGGCTTCTTTCCTCCGAATGGTAGAGCCTTCAAACTCGCCCCTGGCCCAGAGTTTCCAAAAGAAGCTATTACAAAGGAAGTTCTAGGAGAGTTAGAACAGGTTACAGATATGCTTCATGAGGGGCTTCGTAACTCAAACTTTAATGCCGAGTTCCATGAGGGTCTACAAGACCTTGGTATAGGAACAATGAATCTTCTTGTGCAGCCGGGTCGATTCAATGGTGATTTACACTTTACTGCTGTACCCATGACTCATTTGGCTTTAAATGCTGGCGGTACAGATAATGTCAGCGATTGGTTTAGATGGATGCCTGAGTGCGACTTAACTGAAGTTAAGCACCGATTCCCACAGGCTAAGTTTACCAAGGAAATGACTATCGCTCATAAGAGAGATCCAAAGCGTAAGACTAAGATTATAGAAGCTACCTGTTACGATCAGAAAAATAAGTTTAAGGACGAGTGGACTTATTACATTATTTCAGAAACAGACAAGTGCATACTATTTAGTTCAGTTCTTAAATCTAGGTCTGAGCTACCTTGGATTACTACACGCTGGTCTAAATCTGGTTTTGAAGTTTGGGGTCGTGGCCCTGTTCTACAAGCTATGCCAGCAATTAAAACCCTTAACCTCACAGTCCAGCTTATTCTTGAAAATGCTGAAATGGCTATCGCTGGTAGCTATGTTTATGATGATGATGGAGTGTTTAATCCTGACAATATTACTATTCAGCCCGGCACTTTTATACCAAGAAGCCCCGGCTCTCAGATAACTACTCTTGGCTCTGCTGGTCGATTTGACGTAGCGCAGCTTGTCCTCGATGACATGCGTAGAAATGTACGCAAGGCTATGTTTATCGATGAGCTTGATACTCGACAAGCAAAGACACCTCTATCAGCTACAGAAGTATCTGAACGTCTAGCTGATGTAGCTAGAGATATGGGTGCTGTTGCTGGCAGGATGCAGAAAGAGTTCCTGACTCCTTTAGTAGAAAGAATTATAGGTATCTATACAGCACAAGGTATTGTTGAGATGCCAAGGGTGGATGGTAGGCAAATTCGTGTCGTACCAGTATCTCCCCTTTTAAGAGCGCAAGATCAACAAGACGTTGCTGACTTTGTAAGGTTTCAGCAAACAGCGGCACAGACATTTGGGCCAGAGTTTACCCCAACACTTTATAATCAAGATGCAGTAGTACAGTTTTTGGCTTCTAAATTTGGGATACCAGAGGACTTGCTAGCTGATCCAGAAACTAAAAGAGCTAACATCGAACAGTTGGCTCAATTAGCACAACAACAAGGAATGGTGAGTGGTGGTTAAATGGTTACAAAAAATAGGGGAGAAATCTCTGTTGATGGTCGTGGATATACTCGTGACGTTGAAGCTGACCTTAATTCTAAGGCCTATGCTTTATTCGGTTCAGGTGTTGGAAAAGCTTTCCTACAGTATCTTGAGGGGATTACAACGAACAATATCTATCCTGCAGGAACAAATATCGAAACACTAGCTCATGCAGAGGGGGCTAGGTGGGTTGTTGCTGTAATGAAAGCTAGATGCGAGAAGGGGCGCAAACAAAATGACTGAAAGAAAACCAGATCCAGAAAAAGAAAGGCTATATCGAGAAGCCGCAAAGGCATTTGCAGATCCCAAACAAAGATTATCTAAGAACAGATCTGTCCATATACAGAGATATGTTTTGAGAAATAGATCATCAAAGACAATGAACGGTAAAACAGATGGCAGTTCCAGCGAATAAAGGTCTTTACGCAAGAGCAAAAGCTATTGTTAAAGCAAGAGTCAAAAAGTGGCCTAGCGCATACGCATCAGGCCAGCTTGTTCAGCAGTATAAGAAAATGGGCGGTACATATAAGTCGTGAGTCTTACCAAGTGGTTTAACGAAGATTGGCGTGACATATCCACTAAGGACTCTAGTGGTAAGCATCCTAAGTGTGGTCGCAAGATGGGAGATGGTCGTGGATATCCTAAATGTGTGCCAGCTAGCAAAGCTAACAGTATGAGTAAACAAGATAAGGCAAAGGCTGTAGCAAGAAAACGTGCTACCAATCCTAGTGGCGGTGGCAAGAAACCAACGTATGCGAGAACGTAATGAAGAATAAACCACTTACCAAACAACAGAAAGCGGCTATGAAACGTCACCGTGAACATCATACTGCGGCTCATATGAAGCATATGACCAAGAAAATGATGTCGGGAGCAACGTTTACACAAGCTCATAATTCAGCAATGAAGAAAGTCGGGAAGTAATGGCTAAGACACCTGCTTGGCAACGTAAAGAAGGTCAGAGTAAATCAGGCGGTCTGAACGCAAGAGGCAGGGCCAGTTATAACCGTAGAACTGGTGGTAATTTAAAACCGCCTGTATCAAGAAAACAGGCAAAGAAGAGCAAGAAGTCTGCGGCTAGACGCAAGAGCTTCTGTGCCAGAATGAAGGGCATGAAGAAAAAACTCACTTCTGCCAAAACACGCAATGATCCGAATAGCCGTATCAACAAGGCACTTCGGAAATGGGATTGTTAGGAGGATAATATGTCTCAAGAAGCTTTAGCTGAAAATCAGGAAATGGAAGCACCTGAAGCCCAAACTACAGATACCTTTGTGGAAAATAGCCAAGAGGCTATGGAGCAAGATAATGGGGCAGAGCGTCCAACATGGTTGCCTGAGAAATTTGAAACACCAGAGCAATTGGCTCATTCTTATTCTGATTTGGAACGTGCTTTCCATTCACGCAGAGATGATATCAAGAACGAGCTTCTGGGTGAGCTTTCTGATGAGCATGATGCTTCAGTGCCAGCAAATCCTGGCGACTACGACATGACTCTCAGAGATGGTGAAGTAGAAATACCTTTGCCGGAAACACCCATGACAGAGTGGTTTCGGGAAAAAGCACACCAGCTTGGTCTAGGTCAAGATCAGTTTCAGGATATTGTAGCTGAGTATATGAATGTTGAAGCTCTTAGTGGCCCTGCATGGGAAGACGAAGCTATGGAGCTTGGTGAGTATGCTGATATGCGACTTGACCGTGTTGCCTCATGGGCAAAAGCAAGTCTTAGTGATAGGGCATATGAAGTATTTGCTTCTATTCCAGCTTCTGCTGGCATGGTTCAGTGTTTTGAGGAGTTGATGGAGCTTAATGGTCAACCTGCTTTTAACATGATGGAAAGCGGATCGTTCCAAGAAGAAATATCAGAGGATGATCTCAAATCCATGCAGAATGACCCAAGGTATTGGAGAGATAAAGATCCAGCATTTATCCAAAAGGTTCGTGCTGGTTTCGCTAATCTAGCCGCAAAAAAACATGGCAGATAGTAATGTGAATATCATTATCTGTTATTTTTGATGTAGGTTGGTAATGCAGGATGGCCTGATGTGAATTGGATAACTTCTTTGAAGCCCTTGAAGCGGATGATAACCAGAGAGCGTTAAATGTAAACTTTGTTTAGGAGACTGAGAGATGGCAGTACCATCAATTAGCACCTCCTTTATCGAGGAGTTTGAATCTGGCGTTCACATGGCGTATCAGCGCATGGGTTCTAAGCTCCGCAACACGGTTCGTAACCGTGCTGGCGTGAAGAATAAGACCACGTTCCAGAAGATCGGTAAGGGTTTTGCTACTACCAAGGCAAGGCATGGTGCAGTTGCACCTATGAACCTTGAACACACGAATGTGAACGTAACCCTTGAGGATTACTTCGCAGGAGAGTGGATCGATGATCTCGATCAGTTACGCATCAACCACGATGAAATGCTGGTTGCTCAACAGTCAGGTGCATACGCACTTGGTCGTAAGACTGATGACCTCATTCTTGCGGCTATGACAACAACTACATCAGCACATGATGAAACAACCAATGGTATCACCTTGGCTTGGTCGTTAGAGCTGATGGAGAAGTTTGGCAACAACAGCGTTCCTGACGATGGTCGGCGTTTCGTATGTGTCGGTTGGGAGCAATGGTCACAGCTAATGGCTATTGATCAATTCAGCCGTGCTGAGTATGTGGGAGAAGAAAATCTTCCGTTTACCAGTGGTATGACCGCAAAGCAGTGGCTTGGATTTATGTGGTTCCCACATAGCGGCCTAACACAAACTAATGGTTCTGGTGCAGCCGGAACTACACACGTTGAGTGTTTTGCCTACCATGCTGATGCTGTGGCTCATGCTATCGGTGCGGATGTTACTTCAAACATGCAGTACCATAACGATAAAGACAGCTACTTTGTTTTGAATAAGATGCAGATGAACTCTGTACTTATTGATGCAGAGGGTGTCTTTGAACTTGAGCTAAAGAAATAAGGAGGTAGATATGGCTTTTGTACAATCAGATTTATCTCTTGTTGCTTATAGCGGTAATGGATTTCACATCTGGCATTATACTACGACTGATGCCAAAGGTGCGATTGACTCATCAGGCTATTTCAATGATATGGCTAATGAGATGAACGTCGGTGATGTTATCCATGCAAATACCTCAACAGGCGGTACAGCCGAATATGGTATTTTCTGCGTAGCCTCTAATAACGGAACGGTAGTTGATGTGGCTGATATGGTCAGCTTGTCAGGTACTAATACCGATTAATGGCTAAAGCACCAACAAAGAAGAAGGTGGCGGCTAAACCCGCCCCTTCTACTCGCACAACCAAGACTGGGTGGATTCGCACTCTTGGTAAAAACGCAACTCTTGGTAAGAGGGCTACATAATGGCTAAGAAGAAAAAGGGTAAAAAGGGCGGAGGATACTAATGCCTACTACAAAGGATGGTAAGGAGTTTCCTTACACAGCAGATGGTATCCTTGCGGCTAAACGTCACGAGGAATTTTTGCGTAAAGCCAATGACCAGAGGACTATGGATAATAGCACCAATGGTGAGAAGGTTCGTCCTGAAGACCTGCCTAAAGGAATAAAGCCCAGACATTTAGATCCTAATCATCCAATGAACAGGGAAGGAACACCTCCAAGGCGTTTGCAGGAAGAAGAACCTGAGTCGCCAAAAGAGATGTATGCGTCAAAGAAGCCAGCGAAGAAAAAGCCAAACCCTAGCATGTATGGGTAGTTAAATGCCAAATACCGCTAATACCGATATTGAAGTTGCACAAAGGGCTATGGTTCTAATAGGGCTAGAGCCTTTAACTTCATTTACAGACCAAACTGATGAAGCTCTGGTTGCGAACACAGTTTTTGAAGATGTGGTCGAAGACTGCTTTGCACAGCATAACTGGAACTTTGCTACAGGTCAGCAAAAGCTGGCTCGTCTTGCAGCTGTGCCTGTTGATATTTGGGATGCTGCCTATGCTATGCCTACAAATCCCAAGGTACTCCAAGTTAATACTGTTACTATCGATGATTCTCCTCAGCCTTATGATATTTATGAACGTTACATATATATAAACGCTGGTACTAATGATGACGTTGTATTGAACTACATCTTCAGAGTAGATACTCAATATTGGCCTCCTGCCTTTGCTTTATGGGTTATATACCGCATGGCATCTGTTTTGGCTTTGTCTGTTACAAGAAAAGCTGATGTTGCTAATTCTTACGTTACTCTTGCTGAACAGCAGTATCGCAGAGCCAAAGCCAGAGACTCACAGCAAGTCACTACACAATCACTGCGTTTATCTCGATACCACCGAGCAAGATTGGGTAATGGCATATACCAAAGAATAGAGGGGACTTAGTATGTCAGATAAAAAAGATCGCACATTAGAGTATGCCACAAGAGCCTTGATTGGTGGAACAGTAGGTGGTGGTGCGGCCGCAATGCTTTATTCAGAAATGAAAGATGAGCGTGAAGAAAGGCGTAAAAAAGCAAGGGCGGCTAGCCAAAACAGAGCGGCAGAACGTGGTGCAAAGGTTAGTGCTACAAAAGCGGAGCTAGCTAAACAAGAAAGAGCGCAGATACAAAGGATTCCAGATAAACACCTATCTCCGACTCAAAGACAGCTTAAGTCTGATTTGATTGATAAGAAGAATCAA